>Ga0209362_1001174_pt1 | contig 21456 bp, 17 predicted proteins | sample SaaInlV_165m_DNA_FD_184680 | JGI IMG/M metagenome (GOLD analysis project Ga0209362, IMG submission 184680) | Marine microbial communities from expanding oxygen minimum zones in the Saanich Inlet - Saanich Inlet SI037_S3LV_110m_DNA (SPAdes)... | ecosystem: Environmental > Aquatic > Marine >...
TCGCAACCGATGGAACTGGTGGTCGTGCTTATCAAGTTCGACCCGACGGCAAGGGCGGTTTCAAGATGCAGACTCTCCTTAATAAAACAGTCCGTCCCGTTTGTTCTAGCGGTATTCTTTCCAGCGACCACTTTCCAGAGCGCAACAACGGCAACTTCCTCATTTGTAATTCCATCGGTTTTCTCGGTCTCAAGCAGTATACCTTGGCCACGGATGATGACGGCAACGTCAAGGGCACACAAATAGAGGATTTGCTCATCTCCAAGAAAGATCGCAACTTCCGCCCCACAGACTTCGAAATCGGTGATGATGGCGCCCTATATGTAGCCGACTGGCAAAATGTAATCATAGGACACATGCAGCACAATGTGCGTGACCCCAACCGCAATAAAACCCACGGCCGAATATATCGAGTTACCGCAAAAGGTCGTCCCCTCATGAAGCACGTCAAGGTTGTTGGTCAACCGATACCTGTACTACTCGATCTGCTCAAGCACAATACCTACAACATTCGCTTGCGAGCTCGTTTCGAGTTGAGTAGCCGTGAAACGGATGCAGTCATTACAGCCACCAAGGATTGGCTTAAAAAGAACAAGGATCCCAACGCCCAGCTAGAAGGCCTGTGGGTACACCAACAACACAATGTGGTGAACGGTGAACTTCTCAAATCCCTTCTTAATTCGAAGGAACGCGACGCCCGCATTGCCGCCAAGACAGTAGAACAATTCTGGCAGAAACGTCTCTAATTTCAGGGTAAATTGCCAATTTCGAGATATTAGTCTTTAAGGGGATAAACTAAACGAGAACCGTGTTTGGCATGGTTTCGTAAATTGTGCTGAAAAGGCATCTCACTCGAATTATGATTAATAAACAGACATCCTTGGCAATAATGGTCGCGATCATATGGATCATGTGGGCTGCGAATGGTTCCTTGTTAGCCAAAAACGAAAACCTCGTTGCCGAAGGGGCCAAGCCAGTCAAACTCGCGGGAGGATTCAAGTTCACCGAAGGGCCCGCGATTGCTCCCAATGGAGATGTTTATTTCACGGACATCCCGAACAGCCGGGTACACAAATGGGACGTTAAGACGAAGAAGGTGTCTCTTTTCATGGAAAAGTCAGGAGGAGCCAACGGCCTCTTTTTCTCCAAGGAGGGTGATCTTTTTGCCTGCCAAGGCGAATCCAAGCGAGTCACCTCTTTCTACCTTGAGGATGGAGGGGAAAAGGAATTGCTGGCCGACCAATTCGACGGTCGCCCCTTCAACAAGCCAAACGACCTTTGGATACATCCGAACAACGGCGTTTTTTTTACCGATCCCAACTATGGGAAACAGGACCTTTCCCAAGACGGTGAATACCTTTATTTCATCACGCCTTACAGGGATCAGGTCTTTCGAGTGGATAAGGACTTGAAGCGCCCCAACGGCGTAGTTGGAACCCCGGATGGCAAAACCCTGTACGTGGCTGACCCGGGACAGGGGAAAACCTTTCGCTACACTGTGGAGGAAGGCGAGGAAGGAAGCTTGTCGGGCAAAAAACTGTTCGCGAAGTCAGGTTCCGACGGCATGACTTTGGACAACAAGGGGAACCTCTACCTAACCTTTGGCGCCGTCTTAGTCTACGATCCACAGGGCAAGAAAATTGCTGAGGTCGAGTTCCCTGAAAAACCATCTAATATTTGTTTTGGCGGGAAAGATGGAAAAACTCTCTTCGTAACTGCTAGAACGGGATTCTATTCTCTCGATATGAAAGTTGCCGGTGCCGGATTTGTTGATAACGCTGCCGCGATTGAGGGCGATGAGTTCAAAATCGTCATTTCATGCATTAAGGAAAAGCTGATGTACGATATCAAGGAGTTCACCACTCGATCCGGCCAAAAAGTAACAGTACACTTTAAAAATAGTGATTTTCCACCTCACAATCTTCTTTTCGTCAAACCCGGCGCAGCCGATGAAGTGGCAAGTCAGGCTATAGCTTTGGGAGCTGAAGGCTTCGCCAAGCAATTTCGACCCGACTCAGACAAAATTTTATGGGGATCCACCATGCTCGACCATGGTCAAGAAGCAACCATCAACTTCACCGCTCCCGAACCAGGTGACTACCCATATTTATGCACCTTTCCAGGACACCACATCCTCATGCGCGGGGTGATGCGCGTGGTAAAGTAGCATTGTGAAAAGCACGCTCTAGGTGCCCTCGACCCAAGATTATTTAGAAAGCCCCATCTCCAAGCATACAACGTCACCACGACTGCTGCGGCAATAAAGCCTGCCGTTTGCGTATGAGGGAGGGGTCCAACCGTCCTTTCCCCCGAGCACTTGAAAACGAGCCTTTTCCATATAGCCGGCAGGATTGGCTTCGGCTAGGGCAAGTTCGCCCGAATCGCTAAGAATTACAAGAGTGTCGCCCACGAGAATGACGGATCCCAAACCAAAGCCCTTTTGTTCCCATCGAGTCGAACCTTTCCGAATATCCAGACAGCACAAGGTTGCGTATTTAGCCCTCGCTCCGGTCTGCCCATGGATTCCATACGCGTAATTATCTTTTTTTACCAAGCTGGCCATTTGGCTGGAAAAGGATTCGGTTTCCCATATCGCCTTAGCGATTCGCCCGCTTACGTCTACCAATGCCGAGCCCTTGCCGTAGGCAGAAGAGATCAGAATTGAATTACCCGTATCAAGCGGTTGAGCCACGTTGATGCCATATCGAGTCTTATGCTGAAAGCGGTGAAGGGGTTTGCCGTCGGCCAACAAAAATGAGCAGAGTCCAGAACGGTTGAAAACTAATATTTCCGTTGGCTTATTTGCTCGAAGCATAGGTGAGGCATAGCCCGCTTCATCCGTTCCGCCTCTCCAAACCAACTCTCCGGTCTTCGCATTCATGGCAACAAGAGCACCATCTTTAGATCCCGTATCGACGATCACCTTGCCATCAGAAATCAAAGGCGATCCTGAAAACCCCCAAGTAGGCCGTCGACCATTAAAGTCTTCTATTAGGTCCTTACTCCACAAGACCTTGCCCGTCTTGGCCTCGAACGCAAAAAATGCTCCTTCGTGACTGGCCAGATAGAGAATGCCATCGGCAACAGCAGGTGTTGCACGAGAACCTCCGTCAAAATACTTAGGTGACTTTTCACACGGAAAGGAATGAGTCCATTTCTCTTCGCCCGAGTTTGCATCAAAGCAAAATATCGTGTTTTTACCATTGGCGTTTCCAACCGTGTATGCCAACCCGGCAGCCTCGACAACGGAGGAGTATCCAGCTCCGACCTTCGCCTTCCAAAGAAGCTTAGGCTCATCGTCTCCCCATGCTAAGCGGAGCCCTTTCTCGGTAGACGCACCATCTCTTCGGGCTCCACCAAAGCCTGGCCAATCATCCGCCATGCACGGAAATAAGATTATCGAAAACGATGCAACGAGAAAAAAAACTCTACAGTTCATGAGCCATTCCTTTCTCTAAAGTGCAATATCGTCAACGCCTAACAATACTTCGAAATCCCTTCCAAGCAAAGAGCAATTGAAATGAACCCTTATACCGCCTATTCAAGGCAATGGAATTTTTAAAGACGACGATATACAGGGCGACCATCCACCGCCATGGCAATTTCCAATCCATCAGCATAATGCCCGCTCAAATTCGGCAACAAGGCTTGGGCCCCCTCTTTTTGAGCTGAAAGCGAAACTACGACAAAGTCGGTTCCCTCTGGCAGTTCAATCTCACTTTCGACACGCTCCCAAGTTTTGGGATTCAAATCACTATTCAAGCTCGCCTCTTCCCTACGAGTAGCCAAGCTGACCTGTCCTTCTCGATTGATCGTATGGAGGCTAAGGGCAAAAGCCGTGCTTCCATCTGCGATTCCAACTCCCTGATTGAAGCATACCGAAGATTTTACGACAGCCTTGCCATTCGCAAGATATGCCCCAAATGAGCGAACATCGAGCACACTGACAAGTTCTGATGCCTCAGCTCTTTTAGAAAACACATCCACTTCCATTCGTGAAAAGCGAAGCATATTGCCACCTTGAAAAGGTTGCACACCGAATTCTTCACCAACTCTCAAGGCATCCTCGGTCCGCCATGCGCTAACATTTTCCTTAACTTCAACATAACCACCTTCGCCAAAACCTTGTCCGCTCTCCAAAATCTCAAGACCATAGGCTGCATCAAGTAGAGCTTCTCGATCCTGTCGGGCCAAGCTCACAGTCGAAGACGGCTTAATGGACGAAACAAACAATTTGCTAGTTTCTGAACCAAAAACAATCGTGTTGTGTTCCTTGGCAACAACGAGGGCGTCCATGTTCAAATCGGGTTGTCGCTCCTCAGAGGACTTGTTCGTCCTAATAATAACACCATCATTCGACAACGGTCGGGATACTATTTCATGTTCAGCATCCACAACAGGAACATCTTGATCGATAACCCACCAACCAAACAGAGCCGCAATGAAACATGCGGCAAGAGCAATGGCGGGACGCAACCACGAAGAGAAATCGATTAATGGCGTAGCACGCAAAGTGTTAACATCAGACTCAACTCCTGCAAATTCCCAATGTAGCATCGATTCCAAAGTTACGAGATCTGTGTAACGCTTACGAGCCAACGGATTTTCCCGAATTAATTTCTCTAAGATTTCTATATCGGCTGGAGGCAGCGACTCGTCGAATAGTTGGATGATCAAACGATCCAAATCTTGAAGAGCTTTAGAGGTAGTTGGCATAAATTATGACTGTAAGGGTTCTCTGAACAGAGCGTCGTTCACTATATAATTAGCCAAAAGTCGCCAAATCTTGCATTTTTTTTCGAATCAAGCGGTCGAGAAGTCGCAAGTCTTTGTTAGTGTGCATTTTGCAAATTAAACTTTTTCTTAGGCAAGTTCCGCAGCCTCTTCCTCGGCCACCTTCTTGCGAACACATTGCGCAAGTGCAACGCGAACTCTATAAAGAGTGGCCGAAACCGTACCCATCGGTCTGCCTAATTTTTCTGCAATTTCAAGAAGAGTGCAGTTTCTCTCAAATCGAAGTTTGGCAACCGCACGACTCTTCTCGCTTAATTCATCAAGGCAAAAAGCCAAAGCCTTTCTCATTTTTTCAAACCGAGAGTTATCTTCCAATTCTTCCGCCAAAAGCTCCACTATACTTTCAGAAAAAATCAACTTGCTTCTTTTCCGGGTTTTTAAAAATGCCATAACCTGATAGCGAGCTATTCGGAATGCCCATGCCTGAAAGTTTCGCTCCCTATCGTATTCCTTGGCCTTGCGGCAAAGAACGAAATTGGACTCCTGTAATATATCTTCAGCCTCTGCTCTGTTTGGAACGAGAGAAAGTATGTATGAATACAACTTGCGCTGGATTTGCGTAAGTTGTTGAGAAAACTCGACCGAAACGGAATCGCTCATCAGTACATACTTTTAAACTGTAGAAGAGATAAGGCATTTACTCTCAACAACCTCTTAGGAGTCAAACATACAATATTGTTTATTTCTTATGTTAAAAACTTGTAAGACAAACAATGCAAAACTGACCATGTAACATGGTTTGCGCAATTAAAGGCAATCCAACTCTCACTTTGCATTCTCGAAAAGCAAGAAAAAATCTACTTGGCGAAAAGTCATTTCTACCAGTAATCTGATTTTGTGAAAACCGCCCTAAGCTTTGCTTTCATTTTGATAACCGTGCTGCTCTTCTGGGCTGGCATGGTGCAAACGAAATCAAAAAACGAAAAGACCACTCAAAGCGTCCGCCAGACAAGCAGTTCGCTTAATTTAGGTAACGACAATAAGCACTCTAAGTCTTCTTCCAAGGGAGATATAATGGCAAAAAGAAATTTTGAGCCCGACAAAACGGGTACCTTGACTCCCTTGCTGCGACGGGAGATGTCGACAGCAAAACTTCTATATCGTGCAAAAAAAACTTTGGGAAAAAAGGGCGTAACTCCTCGGGAGGCATTGGACATGCATCGGCGAGTCCTAGACGGAAAGCCTTTCCTGCAGCACCTCACCCAAATGATTGAATCCGCCGCTAACGCCAAGAAGGTTATATTGGGTCCCTTCTCGAATCAATCCATCGCCCTTGAAAACGATGCTCTTACCAGATCACTTTTTTCGATAGCCTCAAAGGATTCCAATGGTTCGGAAACAATAGAGGTGTCGTGTCACGGCAAAACTCTCGAAGCGGCTAGATTATTGAGTCAGCTCGTTTCTCGAGCACACATCCAGATGCTTGATAAGGAATCTGCGCAAACCCCCTTATTGCCGGCAGTCGCAGAATTGGTGTTCTCCCTCCAGCGAAAAGAAGAGGACATCGAGGAGCTTCGTCGACAGATTCAGCAGAGACAGTCGACGGAGCCAGTTGCGACTGTGGAAGAAATCTCCCTTCGAGCAGAGCGAGATCAATGCGAAAAAGAACTAGTAGAGCATGTCGAGGTGTTGTCAGTCTTAAAAGAAGCCCGCGAAAAAGGTGCTTCCTCAGAAAATTTAGCGTCCCTGTCCATTCTTTCCAACAAAGGAAACCTTGCCGATTTCTCTGACACAATCAAGCAGTTGAGGAAGTTTCGTAATTCGGCAAAAGCAAAAAACAAAGCCATCCGAGAAGAACTAGACCACCAGATTGCGCAAGCGATGCAAAAACTGGAAACAGAGCTGACAACGGTTATTACCTCACTAAAGGAAGCTTATTCTAAAACCTCGATGAGAAGAAACGAGGTGCGTGCCAGGCTTGTGACAATTGCAAAGGCAACCTCTTCCGAAAGCAAATCCGACCCTCGCTTTCAATTGCTGGAAAAAAGAGAAAGGGAGGTCTTGGGTCTGCGAGAACGTTATGAATCGACCCTTTCTAAGTGGCAGGAAGCAAAACTACTGGTGACTCTAGACGACAGGCAAAAAGAGTCTCCGTAAATTTGGGATCTGCCAATTCCGGTTTTGTTGCATGTTCCCATTATGCCATTCAGGCGGGAATGATTACATTTCATTTATTCGAGCAAGACTTGAATCAGATTGGGATTCATAATCTCGTTCGCCTGCGCAAGGTATGCGGAGGAACTCTTTAACTTGACCGACTTTTTGGACATACGACCGCTTTCCAAAGCCATATCCAAGTCCTGCACCCTAGAAAGAGCTGACTCGTACGAATTTCCAATCCTGCGAAGGTTTTCTATCTCTCCGGAAACCCTAGACAAGTTTGCTCCCACAATTGCTCTGGCGGTGGCTATGTTTTCTATAACTCCTTTCATCGCAACTGTGGCAGCCTGAGCATTCGCCATGGTGTCGATAGATAATCCAGTCTCACTTAGATACTTTTGGAAATCAACGTTCTTGAGATCAAAGGTATCTCCGTTTCGATCCTTCCCGACCTTCAGGTCTCCTTGGTCAACCTCCATGACATAACCTTCCGGTTGATATGTTGATCCCGCTGTATTCGTATCGGGCAAATCGTTCCAAGAGGCTATGGGGTTAGACGCTTGGCTGATTTGAAGGTAGTCCTCGCCCCCAGAATCATTCGGTTCACCGCCGCCCCAGTTTTCATAGGATCCGTTCACGGCAGAACCATTGGATTTGCCCTGCCAAAACTGCCTGCCTTGGCCTCCATCTTCTAGGCCTTCGGGGCCTTCGGTCCATCTCCATTCCCCTTCAACAGCCGTATCATTTCCTCCTAGCCAAGCATTAATGCCAACGTCTCCGATCTGTAGGCCAACCTCCGCCTGCTCGGTTTCAGAGGTAATGGTTGCCAAGTAATAGGTGTTGTTTGGATCTCCAGCGTCCAGCGCATCGACCTCTGCCTTCGAGTCGGTCCAATTGATTTTCATTCCCTTGTCAACAAGCTCGTACAGCTTGCCTCGGAAAAGGCGAAGGCCGTTGAATTCCTCACCGTTAGCGCGAACTGCCATGTCGCGCAATTCTTGGAATTCCTTGTTATATAAAGCACGGTCGGAATCGGTTTTAGTCGGATCCATCGCCATCGAGGTAAGTTCGTCCATTCGCTTGTAAACCTTTCCCACGCTAGCTAAAACACCGTCTTGGGTTTGTGCATAAGAAAAGACATTTTGCAGATTGGTCAGCATTGCTTGAGTTCGCCTTGCGGCGCTTCCGTGCTTAACAGCTAAGGAGTGGCCACCCGCATCGTCTCTGGGTGCAAGTATGCGCTTGCCTGTCGAGAGCTTTTTAACGTGAACTCGATGCTCACGATCCAAAGTTCCCATCTCTCTGGCGATGTGCGCGTTAATTTGGTTACTAATCATCGTTCATAAATCCTTCAGGTAGGGGAATTTATATTCCTAGCTAAATTTATTTCTATAAGATGATTGTCTTGGGAAAGATTGGATATGGTTTGACAGGCAGTGCAGTGAACAGCACGAGCTAAGTTCAACTGGTGATCTCTCATAAGCGGGCAATTTCAATGCCCGATCATGAGTTCGCCGGAAATTCTTTTTCGTCTCCTATTTCATAACTGTTCATTACAAGCTGGAGCCCCCTACTCGTTGGGTAGCCAGGGGTAACAGGACGTCGGTAAGCCTCGTCACTCGGGACATTATGTTTGCCGCCAATTCCATCTTGAGAGACTGCGTGGCAAACTTGGTGGCTTCCTGAGCCATATCCGCATCTTCTATTCGGCTGACCGCTTTTTCTCCGCTGATCGTTTTGTTTTCAAGTCTTTCGATTTCCAACTCCAAGCGACGCATGCTCTTACCGATTTCAGCCCTTTGGCCATTCATCAAACAGTGAATTTCTCCGTGCTTGGTAGCTTCGCCGTTCTCTCCCAGAAGCCGTTCCAGTGCGGCTTGCGCATTATCTCGGGTACTAATGTCTGTACCGGATAGACGGCTGAAGCCCAAAGCTTCGAAGCTAGCGATCTCGCCTTCTTCATTGACAACGACTTCTAAGGCGGGAATTTCCACGGGCTCGATTATCTTAACGCCTTTGAAGTCTGCAGACGCTTGAAACAAGCTCGTCGATTGGACCTCAATTGTTAGCTCCGTACTGTCTCCCGGAGCTGGCGTTATGGTAACCTGACCTTGAGTCAACGGTCCACCGCTCGTTGTATATTTTTTGCCAAGAAGACCTGCCGTCGAGCCTTCGCCTAGTTGTAACAAGTAGCCTGAAGCAACGCCTCCAGTTTTATTGAAACTTTCGTTATTAAAAGTTCCGTCCGGGGTATTATCATTAGTGTTATTACCAGTATCTCGAGGAACAAACTCAAATGCGGTATCTTTTCCCTTGCCGAAATCGATCACGAATCGGTCGTAGTCATTGTCGTAAGCACTGCCAGCTGTAGCCCACCAACCCGTGTCAAAGATCGTAGTCGTCCCTTGCTGAACGATATACCTCTCGGAAACCCTTCCTCCATTGACGTCCAAGGTAAGAGTTCCATCAGTGGTTTCGACATCCTGTGTAGTTACCCATCGATCGGGGTTTGCCTGTGTTTTTGCACCGAAGGCGGGAAAAGTTGCAGGTAATGTTTCGTTTAAACCAGCATCGAAGTTGGCATCGATTTCCGTCACTTCAGGTTCCGTGCATCCAGTCGCTTTAGTGAAAAGGGAAATGCCATTGAACTTTTCGCTTAACAGTCCAGAGAGTTGCCCCTCCAACATTTGATACTCGTCGTTCAAGTCACTTCTGGACTGATCGTCCACCGTAACATCCATCGCCTTGTGCGCCAAAGTCCCCATGCGTTCGTATATTCGCCCGACTTTCTCCAAGGCGCCGTCTTGAGTCTTGGTATAACTCAAGGCGTTTTGCAGGTTGGTGCGCAAAATCCCGACTTTTGTATTTTCGACACGCTGAAGGGCCGACTTTCGCAATGCCCCCACGTCATCGCGGGAATGATTGATTTTTAGTCCCGTGGAAAGACGCTCCATAGGACGTTCGTAGTTGGATCGAGCCGAGATATAGTTACCTCGGGACTCGATGAATCCATAGTTGGTTAGTTGCATAGCGAGACCTCCTTGTCTCAGGGTTTACATTTAGTAATTAAATGATTGGGCGCCGCCCTCCTGGCGGAGCCCCAAATCAGGTAAGGTTCATATATCGGTTTAAAACTATTTTTCACAAGCTGGAGCCCCCTGCTCGTTGGGTAGCCAGGGGTAACAGGACGTCGGTAAGCCTAGTCACTCGGGACATTATGTTTGCCGCCAATTCCATCTTGAGAGACTGCGTGGCAAACTTGGTGGCTTCCTGAGCAACATCGGCATCTTGGATGCGACCCAAAGTGGCCTCGCCGGTCATATGCTGATCTTCGAGTTCGGCTATTTTCATGTCCAACCTTCGCATTTCAGCCGCAACGGCCGGCATACGGTCGTTGGCTATGCAATTAATTTCTCCGTAATAGCCGTTTTTACCAGCTAGATGATCCAAGGTATCCTTAGCCTTGTCCAAAGTCGCAATGGAATGGCCGCTAAGCGTACCGAAACCTTTTGCATCAAAAGTCATTCCATTGTGGTGAGAATCTAGCGGCACCGGCAAAGCTTCACTCTGTGGCTCGAACTTAACATCCGAAATAACGCCTATTGACTTAGTCTCAAAATGAAGGGTCAGTTCTGTACTTTTCGAGCCAAATGGCAAATTAGCGGTTCGGATCACACCACCATCAGCTACGAGCTGACCTTGGGCCCCCGGCCCTTGATTGAAATACTTAGGATCGCCCGGAGGGGGGGGCGTGCTGCCCTTGTATGCATTCGGGTTGGAAGCTCCGTAATCGATTTCGAAGGTCGTCGGAATACCCGGCCCGAACTTTATCTTAAAAGTATCCTTGTCCCCGCTATTGGCGCTACCCGAGGTAAGCCAACTGTCATCTCCCCAAGCAGTACTTTGCAATGCGCCGGCGGGAGCATTATTGGGCCTAGGACTACCCGCGGGATAAGTTGGGTCCGAGTTGTACTGATTCATGATTGCAACCGTAGGATCAGAACCGGCGAAAGAGGGACCAGTGGAAAAAAGCTCCAGACCGCCCATGAACACTCGGTAGATTTCACCCGCAGTTCCAGAATTCACGCTGAAAGTAAGGGTTCCTCCGGGGGCTTGTACGTCAAGTGTTTGACCGCGGATAGTTTGTATTACATTGTCACGATCAAGCGATGGATCTTGGGGGGTCACCGATCTCTTTGTTAATCCATCTGGACCAGGATCACTTGTCCTGTAGTCAAGTTCGCCCAAGGGTATGTTCAACTCATCTCCACAAACCATGTTTTGATTGAAAAGTCGCAACCCGTTGAATTTCTTGCCCATCAGCTCATCTAGCTGGCCGGCCAATTTCTGGAACTCCAGATCGTATTTCGCTCTATCGGCATCACCCAAGACTGGATCGATCGCTTGTTGTGCCAGATATTCCATTCTGGTGTAAGTTTTTCGAACTTGCTCCAAGCCGGCCTGCTGCATGGTCAAGTAGCTTCGGGCATTTTGTAAGTTTTGACGAGAGGCTGTATCATTCATGATTTCAAGCCGCTGTCTGGCGGTTTGGGAAATAGCCCCGACGTCATCGCGGGAATGATTGATTTTGAGTCCCGTGGAAAGACGCTCCATAGGACGTTCGTAGTTGGATCGTGCCGCGATATAGTTACCGCGGGACTCGATGAATCCATAGTTGGTTAGTTGCATAGCGAGACCTCCTTGTCTCAGGGTTTACATTTAGTAAGTAAATGATTGGGCGCCGCCCTCCTGGCGGAGCCCTAAATCAGGTAAGGTTCATATTTTGGTTTATGAGTTTGTTGTTGGTTTATTTGGAAAAGATAGTTTTTGAATTCTCCGACCGAGGCCCTCAAAAAGATGCACTTCCCTCCAGTCCGCAGGGTACGCAACAGGTTAAGCGTCGGGATGTAAAAACCCCGATCATACTGAGCGAACCGAATGTTCGCGTATATACGGATAATAAATTGCTAAGTGGCATGAAGAGACTTCCTTGTCTCGAAAATAGTTTGCAGGTGACTGCGAGTAGGCACCGCCCTCATGGCGGAGCTCTTGCTCAGTTATGAATACATAAATTGGTTAATGGGTTACTGTAGAGTTGTTGGAAAAGACGAGGGCGGCATTAGGGTGCGACAAAGTGTCCATTCGCTCCAAAAGAGTAAAAGCAGGACATAGGAACTCAATGCACCCCATGCAAAACGGGCACTTTGTGATTCAGGCGAGGCTCGCCCGAGCGGACCACAGGACGGGTGTCCGGATCTGCGGGCACACGGCAAAGCCGTTAGGCAATCGCCTATGTGGAGAGCCGTACGCGACATCCGCAAAAGTAGATGCTGCCCAAGATCTCCACTCAAAGAATATGAGTGTAAAAAGGTAATGGTCGCCACTATGCTTCCTCCTTGAGAAAGTGTGGTTGAACAGTCTTGACCTACCTCCTTGCGGGTCGGGACCTATGTAACAAACTAGGCCGCATCCATGCAGCATAATAGAGAATCGACCGGCTCTGTAAAAACTTTAGGAGAATTCTAATTGTTTTTTTCATTTGATCGAAAGAACTTGGAGAATTTCGAGTCATCGCTAAGTTGCCGAGCGAGATAATTATTAATGGCGGCAAAAAAAAATAGGTCTGGAGCTTACGGGCATTTGCCTGCAGCCGTTTCCCCCAGGATACGATTACTTCCCATCACTCAAGTATTGGGGAACTATAAACGAAAAGACTTTTCAGGAGACTTTCGAGCAGCCCTGAACGTTGCCCTATTGGCTTTCCCTCAAGGAATGGCTTACGCCTTGGTCGCCGGAATTCCTATCAAGTACGGTATCTTTGGTTCCGCGGTGGCAGCTATCGCGGGTTCGTTGTTTGCCGGATCGCGCTTTATCGCCCTTGGCCCGACCAACGCTACAGCCGTACTTCTTTTCGGGACATTTGCCGGGTTGCAATTAACCAACTCAGACGGAGTAGCTTCCGGCGAAGCCCTTGCATTGCTACCCTTGTTCCCATTGCTGGCGGGAATCTTTCTCGTCGTCGCATCTTGGCTACGCCTAGCTAGTATGATACAATATGTTTCTCGAACGGTAATCACGGCGTACGTCACGGCGGCAGCCGTCCTAATCATCGCTAACCAGTGCCATCACATCCTCGGTTTTCGTTTTGAAGACGGAGAAGCTCCCTCGACCTTTTTCGAGGTGACATGGGCAACGATTAAGTCGATAGGCGATGCTTCCGGCCCAGCGATTGCCATGAGCGCATTGACCACCGTGCTTTTTCTTTTGCTCCGGGGGCGTTTTCGCAAGTTGCCGAACGTTGCAATAACCTTGGCCCTAGCTTCACTGGCGTCAATTGGCTTTAAGAAATATGGTTTCGATCTACAGACCTTGGACGCTTTTTCGGCCGGAGCAGGATTTTTTGCACTGCCTAACTTCGACGCAATGGGGATTTCTTCCTTGGGTACGATCTGCTGGACCGCGGGTGCCTTGGCCCTGCTATGCGCATTGGAAGGCATTTCCATTGGTAAGTCATTAGCGGCTCGAGCAGGAGAACGTTTAAATGCAAACCAAGAAACTTTTGCCATTGGCGCGGGCAACTTGGCGTGCGCTTTTTTCTCGGGTATGCCTGCATCAGGCTCTTTGACTAGGTCTACGGTGAATACTCAAAGCGGAGCCCGTTCCCAGGTTGCCATGCTTTTCACTGGTTTGATCGTGTTGGCGGGTGCCTTTTTTCTCGGACAGCTCGTAAGCTACGTCCCGTTGCCTGCATTAGCCACCTTGGTAGTGTTTATTGGCGCATCACTGATCAGGACAAAGCAGATTCGAGCTGTGGCACGAGCCACTCGTTCGGATGGCATTGCCTTCACGGTAACGCTTGTTTTTGGTCTACTTCTATCCTTGCAAATCGCGATTTTCGCGGGTGTGACGACTTCGATACTTTTATTTTTGAGGAAGGTGTCCGAACCCGAGTTAGTGGAGTACGGCTATACGCAGGAAGGTCATCTTGCCGCAATCTCCGATAACGCAAAACGACCGGAACCTGAGGTATCGATCGTCCATGTGGAAGGCGAATTGTTTTTTGCCGCCGCAGAACTGTTTTACGAACAAATACGCAGAGTGGGCGAAGACCGCAATCTGCGTGTGCTTGTACTAAAGTTACGTAATGCCCACCATCTTGACGCCACGTCAGTGCTCGCGCTGGAAGAGTTGCTGGACTATCTCAAGGAGAAGAATTGCCATGTGCTTTTGTGCGAGATACGAAAAGACATTTTACGCATTTTTCGAAACTCGGGACTACTCCCACGCCTTAATCGCAAAAACCTCTTTATCGATAGCCCAAGCAATCCAACTCTTTCCATTGCCAAGGCCATTCGAAGAGCGAAGGAGTTAGTAAAGGGCGAAAAGGCTCAAGTAACCATTTACGCCGAACAAATGAAGCACTCGGAACGACCTGAAAAGGAAAGTTAAAGAGTAGTCAAAAGTGCTCCTAAAGTAAGACTCGGCAAGATCTCCGTTCGATAAAAGAAGAAGATGGAAGACCAAATTACTTAAGCTCGCTACGCCGCTTGGCTTTTAGGTTCGCGAGATTTTTGAGAAAAAGGTCGTGAGTGAAGTTTTCTATAGATTCCTTTTCCATTGCCAACAAGTGGAGCTCTTCTTGCAGCTCTTCGACCAAAGCTTTGTTATCTTCTTTTTTCGCCCGCTCTATTTTCGTCTCCAGTCCGTGAATCTTTTTGTTCACTTGTTCGATTTCTGTATTCTGCTTGTCTCCCTGACCGTCATCTTTGTTAGCGGCCATAAATCTTGTATGATTGAAATCTTTGAGGGCCGCTTTTTCTTCGTCAAGAGAACCTAGCTCTTCACGAAACTTCGCAAGCTTTACCTCATTCTCGGTCCGCTCTTGATCGGTTACGTCAGCCTCTTCTTGTCTAGCTTCTAATTTCTTAATGCGTTTACCAATTTGCGCCTTTCGCCATTTAATGCGGCGATTCTTGCCGGAAATGCCCTTTTTGGGCTCGAGCATATTCTTGGCTTTCATGAAAGTGGTATGACCACCGTCATCAATCGCACCGAGTTCCTTTTTGAGAACGTCGATCTCTCCTCGGCAAACTTCAATATCTGCCTTTTTGTCGACACCCGTTGATTGAGTTGCCTCAAGCTCTTTTGCTTTTCGCCTTAATTTGTGCAAGTTAACGACGACTTGGGCTCTTTTGGTCTTAATATCCATAACAATCGAAGAGGATCAGTAAGTATTGAAATCAGTTAGGAATCAAATCACAGATGTCAAATCACAATTCATTATATTTGTCGGATCTACCCTTGGCTTTTTCCACTGGATAACGATCCTTATTTCTCTGCATCTTTTCGTTGATCGCAACTACGGGATCAATACATGCAACATCGGCAAAGCGAAATGCATAAATCAATATGTCGGCAAGTTCATCCGAAATCTCTGTCTTTTTTACAGGGTCATCACAAAATTTTTGTGATTTTTCGACGTCACACCAAAGAAAATGCTCCATGAGTTCTCCAGCTTCTGCAGCAAGAGCCATCGAAAGATTTTTGGGAGCATGAAATTGTTCCCAATCTCGATCTTGGGCAAATGTGCGTATCGCAGCAATTAGTTCCGTTATAGTTGCCTTGTCGGATGCCATAGCAGTTTCTCATTCATGAGGGCTACAAACAGTAAAAGTCAAGGGTGTTGCGAGTGATAATTCCAGCCAACTTCTCCTCCTCCTCCCCAAAAACCTTGGACAAATACGCCCCTATATGGGGAAGGTATGCAGGCTCATTCGATTTTCCGCGAAAAGGAATGGGGGCAAGATAAGGGCTATCCGTTTCTATCATAAGTTTTTCGAGACCCTGCAGGAGAGCAGCTTCACGGACATTCTCAGCATTTCCGAAGGTTACTATACCGGTAAAAGAGCCGCGGCCACCTCGTTCCATTAACTGTCTCATTTCATTAGGCCCATCGGCAAAACAGTGAAAAACAACTTTGCACCACTCAACGCCCGAGTCATCGATTTCTGCAACGCAATCAGCAAACGCACTCCTACAATGGACGACCACGGGCAAACCCAATTCCTTGGCCAAGGCCAACTGGTGTCGAAAGGCCGCTCGCTGGTTGGATTTCATGGGCAATGCCTTTCGCTCCTCTTTCGGCAAGCGAAAGTAATCCAGGCCGATTTCTCCTACGGCAACGGGCTTTGTCTCTTGGGAAAAATAAGAAGGCAAGTCCGCCAAGTAGTTCTCCCATGAACCATCGACATGGTTCGGATGCAAACCAACGGTATAATGGATTTCTTCAGAAAATTTCGTGGACAGATCATGGTTGACCTTCCAGTCTTCGGGTTCGGTTCCGATCGTGATCAAGCGAGAAACGCCTGCGTCTCGACTATGTTCGAGGATTTCAGGAAGGGTTCCTCGATTGAGAAATCCTTCCAAATGGCAATGACTGTCGATCCAATTCATCTTTAACTAATGAAGGAAAAACGTTGCCTCCGCGTCCACGTAAACCGAAATCGACTTTCACTTTTCGAAAAACTAAGTAATACAACAATCTTCGGATAACAGAAAACATGGAAAACGTCATCATCTTGGGAACTGGTTGCGCAGGATTCACTGCGGGCATTTACACGGCAAGGGCTAACCTAGAGCCCCTAATACTTGAGGGTGACCTGCCTGGCGGGCAATTAACCACCACCTCGGAAGTGGAAAACTTTCCTGGATTTCCCGAAGGCATCGACGGCTTCATGCTCATGGACAATCTTCGCAAACAAGCCGCTCGTTTCGGTTCTCGCTTTGAGAGCGCTTTGATCGATCGCGTAGATTTTTCCGAGGAACGCAAAATTCTTTATGCAGGGGAAAAGAGTTTCGAAGCACGCACGGTTATCATTGCCACAGGTGCCGCCCCTCGCCTTCTCGGCATACCAGGCGAGAAAGAAATGTATGGCGGCAAAGGAGTCACTACTTGCGCCACTTGCGATGGCGCATTTTACAGAGACATGGATGTGGTCGTGGTCGGCGGTGGTGATTCCGCCTGCGAAGAATCTCTTTTTCTTACAAGATTTTGCTCCAAAGTAACCCTTGTTCACCGGCGAGATGAATTACGAGCATCAAGGATCATGGCCGAACGGACACTTGCTCACGAAAAAATCGAGGTGATTTGGGACTCTGCCGTAGAAGAAGTTCTTGCCGACGAAGACGGCAAGGCAAAGGCCATTACAATCCGGAACCTTAAAAACCAAGAGACGAGCAGAGTTTCCTGTAAGGGTGTTTTTATTGCCATTGGGCATGTCCCTAACACTAAACCTTTTGAAGGCGTGCTCGAACTCGACGATAATGGTTACCTTGTCCCTGAACAAAACAGCATGGTTCGCTCCTCCGTGCCTGGCGTATATGTTGCAGGCGATTGCGCAGACCATGCTTATCGTCAGGCCATAACCGCCGCCGGAATGGGATGCCAAGCAGCGATAGAGGCTGAGCGTTGGCTTGCCGAAAAGGAATAGGTTGAGGAGCTTATGACCGAAGGCCGCGAACCGGTAAACGTGGCAGCCCATTTGGCTCTCGCGGCCCAAAACCAACCGAACCAAACGGCAATTCTTCCGGCTAAAGAAGGAGCTTTTCCCGCTCGCTCCTTTGCCGAGTTGGAGAAAGACGTAGCCGCATGCTCACGCTTTCTCCGCAAACGTGCCATAAGGCCCCAAGATAAGGTTTTGGTCATGGTTCGCCCGGGATACGAACTCATCGTTAGCGTATTCGCGCTTTTTTTGCTGGGGGCTTGTCCGGTAGTAATTGACCCGGGCATGGGACTAAGAAACTTTTTGCGATGCGTGAAGAGTACTAAGCCGGACGCACTCATCGGTATCCCGTTGGCTAAGTTTTTTGCACGACTTTTTCGCGGCACCTTCTCGGGGGTGCGTGAAAAAGTCGTAGTGCGGGGAAATCGTTTCCTACGACAATTGAGGGACTATCAATCCTCGGAATCCTTCCACGCGGCAGAGGTCAATAAAAACGATCTTGCCGCAATTTTGTTTACCTCAGGTTCCACCGGCCCTCCTAAAGGAGTCTGCTACGATCATGGCACATTTGCTGCACAAGTTCAAATGCTGAAAAATAATTTCGGCATCAAACCCGGAGAGCAGGATTTGGTCACACTTCCTGTTTTTGCCCTTTTCAACCCTGCGCTCGGCATGACTAGCGTGATACCCGAAATGGATCCACGCAAGCCGGCGCAAGCCGATGCAGGCAAACTTGTCGCCGTTATGCGAAAGTACAAAATAACAAGTGCGTTCGGATCCCCCGTCCTTTGGCGAAAAATTGCTGACCACTGCAAAACTCACAGTATAGAGCTCCCTAGCGTTCGTCGGATATTCCTTGCTGGAGCCGCGGCACCTCCGGCTCTTGTCCAAAACTTAATTCCAATCCTTCCAAACGCACGTATTCTCGCTCCCTATGGAGCGACCGAGGCCCTACCCTTGTCAGTTGCCGACGCAAATGACATTTTGGATATGCGCGAAAGCACGGAGCAAGGTGAAGGTTCTTGCCTTGGCAAACCACTGACAAATATAGACTTTCGCATTCTTCCGGCATGTAACTCACCAATTCCAAACCTCGAGGAAGTCGAAGAGTTGCGGCAGGGAGAAGTAGGCGAAATCGCGGTTTCCGGACCAGTCGTAACTAAAAGCTACTATCGCATGCCAGGGGCGACTTTTGATTCAAAGGTATTTGACGGTAAACGAATTTTTCATCGCATGGGCGACCTTGGATACTTCGACCGGAAAGGCTACCTACGATTTCTCGGCCGGAAAGCGGAATGCGTCATTACCCCGAATGGTCCACTTGAGACCGAAAGGTGCGAACCCATAGTCAATGCATTGGATGAGGTTCGTCGCAGCGCCCTGATCGGCCTAGGCGAGGGTCGGGAAAAGGAACCTGCCCTCGTAGTGGAACCCGAACCCAATCATTTCCCGCAAACAATGGCCGACAAGAGACAATTGGCTCAAACCATTCTCGAAAAGATCCGCGAGCATGAACGCCTTCGCTTAATTAAGCTTATCTTCTTCGAGCAATCTTTGCCAGTGGACACACGCCACAACGCAAAGATTCACCGTCTCAGCCTTGCTCGGAAAGGAGCGACAAAGGCGAGAATTGCAAAAGCTCAAGCATATTTGCCATGAAGGTTATCGTTACAGGCGGTTCCGGATTCATTGGCGGACGAATCGTCCGGCGTCTCTTGGAAAATGGACACGAGGTTCATGTGCTAGGCCGAACCGAACCAAAAGAAGAAACAGGTTTTGTTTTTCACCAAGTGGACCTCGCCAAAGAGACGATTCCGGAGGCGGCCTGTAAAGATGCGAGTGCCTGCTTTCACATTGCCGCAAAAGCGGGTATCTGGGGTTCGGCTTCAAGCTATCATGCAGCCAACGTATTGGCCACGCGTCGAGTCCTCGATGCCTGCCGAGCCCAAAACATCAATTTCCTTATCCACACAAGTTCTCCCAGCGTTGTTTTTTCAGGAGAACCTTTTCGCGGAGCAGACGAGTCGCTGCCCTACGGCAGCAACTGGCTCTGCCATTATGCTCGGACCAAAGCTGAAGCTGAGCGTGAAGTCCTCGGCGCCAATGGGAAAAACGGACTTAAAACCCTCGCCCTCAGGCCGCATCTCGTATGGGGGCCGGGCGACCCTCACCTACTGCCAAAAGCTGTAGCGCGACACATGGCAGGCAAACTGCGCATCGTGGGCTCGGGCGAAAACCGCATGGACCTAACGCATGTCGATAACGTTGCCCACGCTCATATTCTGGCTCTCGACGCTCTCGCATCAGGTCGCCACCCCGGCGGACAAGCCTATTTCATCTCGCAGAATGACCCCATTGCTCTGTGGAAATGGCTGAACCAACTCTTTTCCCATCTCGACCTCCCGCCACTTTCCAAGAAGATTTCTTTTCGCTCCTCTTACTCCGTGGGCTTCATGCTGGAATTAATGTGGAAAGGGCTTCGGCTTACAGGGGAGCCCCCGATGACTCGATTCGTTGCCGTTCAGCTCGCCAAAGACCATTGGTTTTCGATCGATGCGGCTCGACGCGACCTTGGCTACGAGCCGATCGTGTCAATGGAAGATGGTCTCAGCGACACAGTCGATTGGCTAAAAGCTTCAATCAAAGGACTTGGATAGCTACTGGCTGCACCTTTGTCTTGCGGCCTCAGAAAGAAAGCAGGCTGCCGATACCGAGAGATTCAGGGAGCCAGCCGAACCGGACATCGGAATAACAAGAGACTCGTCCTGATTCTCAATCCAAAAAGACCCAAGCCCTTCACGTTCACTACCCAAAAGAAGCGCTACCCCATTTGTAAAATCTCCCTCCCAAAAAGGCACTGCATTCTTAGAGCCGGAGCCACATATTCTTAAGTTATGGGCTCTGAGAAAATCAAGACTCTCTGTTTTTGATCCAACGGCAACAGGCATTCTTAAAGAAAGGCCTTGGGATGAGCGAATTACGTTCGGATTGAAAAAGTCAACGGCGGCATCCGACAACAGGACCGCATCAACACCAAAAGCTTCGGCGCTACGCAATACAGCACCGAGGTTCCCCGGTTTCTCCACTTCATCGAGAACAAGAACGAGCGGACTAGCCCCTAAAGAAAGACGACTGGGTTGCAAGTCGAAGGTCTGGGCAAGGGCTATGACTCCGTCAGGGTTTTCGCGATACGAGGACTTGGCAAAGGCATCTTTGCCCAGTTCGAAAAGCTCGGCTTCAGTTTCATTAAAGCGGTGTAAAAGAATGTCCTCTCCTCGCTTGCGGAAAAAAGACGGGCAAAAATAAACCTCCGTGAAATTTCGTTCGGCATCAATGCCGACTTCGATTTCTCGCAACCCTTCGATTGGGAAAAGGCCCAACTCCCTACGCCGACGAGGAGACTCGCGAAGCTTCACGAGTTCTTTGACTCGTGAGTTTTGGAGACTGAGAATGATTTCGCTCAAGACTACCGTAAAAAACGGTTTTGCGTACAACGGTCGAGCAAGATAAAGATTTTTTTATGACGCAAGCCCCGAAAAACTTTCGACCGGAACCATACGAATACCACGAAGAGCTTACACTGCAGGTGGAAGATTTGACGAACCTTGGCCGCGGAATAGCCCGAGACGGCGATTGGGTGGTGCAGGTCGCTCATGTCCTGCCGGGCGAAACAATAAAGGCGCGTGTGTATCGAAATCACAAAAGCTATTCGGTTGCAGACTGCATCGAGGTACTTGAGTCTTCTCCCGAGCGAGTGGAGCCCGTTTGCACATTATACTCGGATTGCGGAGGCTGCCAGTATCAGCATGTCTCCTACACGGCTCAACTCGAGTGGAAACAACGACATGTAAAAGAGTCCCTGAACCGTATAGGAGGAGTGGACATAGAGGTGTTACCCGTTTTTCCCTCGCCCAAACCCTACGGTTACCGTTCAAAGCTAACTCCTCATTTTCAAACCGGTAAAGATGGAGAAATCGGTGCTATTGGCTTCCTTCGGCAAGGTTCGCGCCGCGCTATCTTGGATGTACCTCAATGTCCAATCGCCACAGAAGGTATCAAC
>Ga0209362_1001179_pt1 | contig 21422 bp, 18 predicted proteins | sample SaaInlV_165m_DNA_FD_184680 | JGI IMG/M metagenome (GOLD analysis project Ga0209362, IMG submission 184680) | Marine microbial communities from expanding oxygen minimum zones in the Saanich Inlet - Saanich Inlet SI037_S3LV_110m_DNA (SPAdes)... | ecosystem: Environmental > Aquatic > Marine >...
GCACCAATATGGGTTCTATTCCCATGTTTATTCAGAGCACGAACGGCATTCCGTCTAACACTACGATCATTATCCTTGAGCATATCCACAAAAAGGTCAACCGTTTTTGGTTTTGATTTTACATATTTCCTAAATTGATTCACGGCTTCCGGTCGAGCATCCCATGTAGTACCACCATAGTTCACCAATTCTTTTAAGCGCTTATAATTCTTATCGGTAACCACACTGCCGAAATAGCCAATGGCTGCTTTGCGGATAACATCTGTATGGGAGTCAGTATTTAATAAAGCATCCACTTTTTGTCGAGCTCCCGCGGTATCAACTACAACCAATGCCTTAAACGCATCGGCAATACTATAATATTTATTATCAGTCTCAATTACATTTTGCAGGAATTCGCTTACCTTTTCGTCTTTTTTATAATTTTTGAGTGCATTCCAGATTGCGCGTCGAACTCTGTTATCCTGCCCTTCTGACAAGGCCATGAGGTCATCTGCATAATTTTTGGATTTCAATTTGGCGAATGCATTTACCGCTTCTTTTCGAACACCCCAAAAAGGATCATTTTTTGCGGAATTGAGTAGAGCAGTTTCTACAATGCGCCGGCCTTTTTTGGTGCTTAATTCATTGGCGGCAGCAATTCGATCTAAAATATGGGGTCCTTTTTCCAATTGCAAGATCCATTCAGAAATGGATTTATGAAAAGTCAATTTACACGGAATTCGCATACCTGCATTAAAGATGACCATTTTGGGGCGTTTTTCTGATGGTACTTCATAGACCATTTCTTTGTCTTCGATCCAAACCGTTTTTAGCTTATCATCGATTTGGATTTGAATTGGCATTTTAAAAATATTAGTGCTCTTTTGAGTTTGTTTTACAGTGAGTTTTACCGATTTATTTCGTTGATTATATTTCCAGGTTACGTTGTATTCAGGAAAACCTGGTTCATAAATCCATTGTTTAAAAAACCAATCCATGTTTTGTCCAGTAGTCTCTTCAATAGCTTTTTTAAGATCTGGGGTTTCCACATTTTTATATTGATTTTCTTTAGTATAATGTTGGATAAATCTCCAAAAAGCGTCCTCCCCAATATAATCCTGTAACATATTCAAAATCAAACTGCCTTTCGCATAAATATGGCCATCAAACACATCCATTGACTCATAAAATTTGTGCTGAACTGTTGACCGTCTCCATTTCTTATTCGACCCAAAATATCCATTTATTTCACCGAATCGAATATATTCACCCTCATCAAATCCAAATTTATTTTCACGGTATTTTCTTGAGAAAAAGGTGGCAAACCCTTCATTTAACCAAGCATGAGCCCAATTCCGGGTTGTAAGCATGTCACCAAACCATTGATGCGCCAATTCATGAGCTACCAATCCATCACTACTCACGTCTGGAGCGGCAAATTCATCAAACATGGTTCGATCAGTGTTATGTGTTAAGGTGATATTTTCCATACCACCAAACATAAAATCGTCAATAATGACTTGGTCATATTTTTCATAAGGATATTCAATTCCTGTTCGATTTCCGAAATATTTCATCATATCAGTGGTTAATCCAAATGACCGAAGAGCCTCATGTTTATTTTCTTCATAAACCCAATAATTAACAGGAATGCCATTATACGAATCTTCTACTTTCTCAAATTCGCCAATCACATAAGAAATAAGGTAACTCACCATGGGAAAGTGCTCGTGCCAGTGCCATGTATGTGTGCCATCTTTATTGTTTTTCACAGATATAAGTTCACCATTGGATAGGGCTGTGAATTTCTTTTCTACAGTCAAGGAAACTTCAAAGGTGGCTTTATCATTGGGGTAATCGTAAAGGGGAACCCAGTGATGGTTATCCATATCCTCTCCTTGCGTCCAAGCTTGTAGCGGTTTTTCCGGGTAAGTTTCATCTGGTTTGATAAAATAGGTTCCTTTCCGTGGATTCGCCGTGTAATCCAGACGAACCTTAGCAGTATCTTCCCAACTCATGGATTTATTCAGGGTTAAATACGCTTTATCATTCGCTTGGTTAAACCCAATATCTTTTCCTGCAAGTCGGGCTCGTAGGATTGTCATATCCTCTGCATCCAACGAAAAAGCATCTAAAGATGAGCTAAACGGACTAAAGGTATGGGTTACATTGCCTTTGACCATGCCCGCTTCAATATTGACGGACACATCAATTTTTATGTGGTGGATATCCACTTCCCGATCGCGAGTACGCTGACTGGGTGCATTATCATCTGCTCCCATTAAATAAGATAAAATAAGTAACGGAATTAACTTTTTCATGGCTTTCTCTTTAATATTGAAGCATGAAATTTATTAATAAAATTTATTTTATTCGGAATTATCTTTTCTACTTTTTGTTGACCTACGTATGCAATCCCAAACTTTCATCTCAATAAATAACTACACACTAATGTTCATGGGTCGCTTCTTCCTGGCTGGAGAAACCTTCAAAACGATCTTTTAAATAGACCTGATGACAGCTGACACATCCATCCATCATTATTCCGAATTCGATCTAATGCAATACCATGGTTATTGGAATCTCTGGATGTAACCCCATCCGTCACCACTTCCACATGTTGACCACCATGAATCAAATCACGATCTGTTTGGTAAACACAGACTTGAGTTTCAATCCCTGCCAAAACTACACCATCACAACTGGAATAACTACCAGCTTGCCATGTGAACCCCAAATCTCCTGCGCATGAGAATGATGATTTAGAAATGGGTTTTAAATCGGGGACTAATGACATGATCGGTTCGATGGTGTTTGTTAGTGTTCAATAACTCAACATAATATTGTTTTTATTTATAAATCAAGGATAAATTTACGTTAGCAAATAAAAAAACATATTCAATCTGAATATCATTTTGTTCTTTAAATACTTTATTAGATATTTACTATTGAATTAACATATTTGGAAATCATGCATCGAATTTTACTTTTTCTCGGTATTACCTCTCTGTTGGCGATTTTATGGTTCACTTATCAAGAAGCTGGTATCTATTACTTATCTTCTTTAATTGAACGCCCTCGACTCCCCGAACATGCTCATTGGAAACCCAGTGGCCTATATGGGCATGGACTTGGAATCATAGGCAGCAGTATGCTTATTCTTTTATTTTTATATTCAGTTCGAAAACGATTTAGGGTTTTTCATGGATGGGGGAAACTGCCCACGTGGTTGAATTATCATATTTTTCTGGGTATTGCAGGACCGATATTGATCACATTTCATACGGCATTTAAATTCGGGGGGCTTGTTTCAATTTCATATTGGTCGATGATAGCTGTAATGGTAAGTGGGTTCATCGGTCGCTACATCTATGTGAAAATCCCCAGACAATTATCCGGCGTAGAATTATCCTTATCAGATGTTAGGCAAGAACGGTCAAAACTATTGTCAATTATGAAGGATGAATATGGATTAAATACTGAGCATTTATTACTCATTGACGAATTTTCAAATTCTACAAAACTTAAGGAACGTGGGCTCGCTGGTTATTTTTCATTTCTATATATGGATTTGGTGGGTTGGTTCCAATATCACGTTCTTATTAAAAAAATCATAAAAGCTGTAAATATCCCACCCGAAAAAGAAAAAGAACTGAAATATCTCGTTAAAAAGGATGTCCAATTATCTAGGCAAATAGCATTTTGGGACGCGGCACACACACTTTTTCATTATTGGCATGTCATCCACAAACCTTTTGCCTATACGATGATAGTAATTATGATTATCCATATTGGCGTTACAGTTACATTGGGTTACACGTGGATTTTCTAATAGAAAATGAATCAGTCGCTACGTTTCTCATGGGGGCGATAATCATTTCAATATTTATATTACCCTATATTTATAGCATGAGAAAAAAAGAATCTCGTGCAAAAATAAGATTAGCTGAAACACGAGCAAAAGGGCAAGATAAACCCTTGCTTCAACATCCCATTATCAATCAAAGTGAATGTATCGGCTGCGGAATATGTGTTGATGTTTGCCCGGAAGGTGATGTTCTAGGACTCATCGATGGAAAAGCAACAGTTATCCATGGGAGCCATTGTATTGGACATGGGAAATGTGCTGAAAATTGTCCTGTTGGTGCAATTGAAATTGGCTTGGGAGATATCAGCGAACGCCAAGATATTCCAAGGATTTCAGAAAATTTCGAATCTAATATTCCAGGGATTTACATTACGGGTGAATTAAGTGGTATGGCGTTGATCCGAAATGCAATTGAACATGGTGTGAAAGCTATTGAACATATTCATTCAAAAACCAAGTCTTCAAAAAATGGTAAACTAGATGTGATCATAGTAGGCGCAGGACCTTCTGGATTAGCAGCTGCATTACAATCTATTGAACGGGGACTTAATTATTTATTGATTGACCAATCTGATACTGGTGGAACAATTTTACATTATCCACGTCAAAAGATGACTTTGATTCAGGCCGTTAATATTCCGCTTTTCGGTCATTTAAAAGAAGGTGAATACCAAAAGGAAGTTCTTCTAGACTATTGGGAAACTATGATTAGGGATTATAAAGTTAATATTCATATTAAAGAGAAATTGATAGGAATCACTCCTTTACCAAACGGATTTAAAATTTCCACGTCGAAAAATGAATATGATGCCAAATATGTGATTCTTGCCTTGGGACGACGTGGCACACCAAGAAAGTTGGGTGTTCCGGGTGAAGATTTTCCAAAAGTCATGTATAAACTTTTAGATGCTGAAACATACAAAAATCAAAATATCCTCGTCGTTGGCGGTGGGGATAGTGCCATAGAAGCGGCGATTGGACTCGCTCATCAAAAAGGAAACAATGTTACCATTTCCTATCGGAAATCAAATTTTTTCAGGTTAAAGTCGAGAAATGAAAAGAATATTGAAACAGCCATAGTCCAAAAAACAATAAATGTTGTTTTTGATTCAACGGTTAAGGAAATCACAGTAGATTCGGTGACTGTTACGACCAATGAAGAAACTCAAACTATCAAGAATGATTTTGTTTTCATTTTTGCAGGTGGCGAACTTCCCTTTCCTCTTTTAGACTCCATTGGAATTGATTTTGGGGTTGAAATAAAAACCAAAACCGAAGAATATGTATAAAATATACCCAAAACTCGTTCTTTGGTTTTTTGGGTTATTTATTTTTAAAGGAATTTTGAATGCCCAATTTTCACCCGGAGAATTAGCTAAGGTTCATTCTTTTTTAGAAGGAACGAACAATTGCACTCAATGCCACGAAGTGGGTGGCAAATCTCTTTCAAGTGGATGTGTGGAGTGCCATTTACCCATAAAAATGCGCATTGACCAAAACCAGGGGTTTCATAAAGATAAACAGGAAGATTGTGGCAAATGTCACCCTGACCATAACAGTCGAGAATTCAAACTGGTTCATTGGGAAAAAGGTGAAAAGAAATATGACCATTTAAATGTGGGTTTCGATTTAACCGGTAAACATAAAAACTTGGAGTGCCGGAAATGTCATATTGAAAAAAATATTGTAGAGTCATCTGTATTAAACTGGGTGAAAAAATATCCAAACGAGCCCATTTCTGAACGAACATTTTTAGGGGTCGCAAATACATGTAGCGGATGCCATGAAGATATACACCGTGATGAAGTTTCACAAGATTGTGCTTCTTGTCATACAACGACAGATTGGAAGGAAAGCCGAGAATCATTTAATCATGATTTGGCAAAATTTCGACTTACAGGTGAACATAAAAAAGTAGATTGTGAGAAGTGCCATGTGGTGGATCAACTTCGAAAACCACCCATCATGCAATTGACAGATTTAGAATATCAAACATGTGGATCCTGCCACACGGATATTCACAAAGGCGCTTATGGAAATAAATGTGAAACGTGTCATACAACCGAAAAAGGATGGACAGAAAGCTTGATTCCCTTTGACCATAATGAAACTGAATATCCTTTACAAGGTCTACATTTTAATCAAGATTGCATGGCCTGTCATAAAGAGGAATTAGCCGGATTGTTGCCATCCTTTAAACAGTGTAGTGATTGCCATGTGGATAAACACGGAGGCCAATTTTCGGAAAGGAATGACAAAGGCGCATGCGAATCTTGCCACACAGTTGGTGGATTTATCCCAACCACTTATTCTTTTGCTGATCATGATCAATCCCGATTCAAGTTAGATGGAAGCCATTTTGCTATTCCATGCGTCCTATGCCACAAACCAATTGAAGATGGTTCATTAAAAAATTATGCACAATTTAAATGGGCTGTTTTACAATGTAATTCATGCCATACAGATGTACACAGAAAACAATTCACCCAAAGAAATAATCCTCTATTATGTAAGGATTGCCACACAACACAAACATTTTTAATGGCTAAATTTGATCATGAGAAAACAAATTTCCCTTTGGATGGTGAACATATAAACGTATCATGTACAAAATGTCATTTACCAGAAAAAGATTGGAACGGTAATTATATTCGGTACGAACCTATTCCACATAAATGCGAAGATTGTCATTCATTTAATGAGAAAAAAAGTTAAATCATTTTTTTTAGTTCTTTTTCTTTCAGCCATATTTGGCCTTCAAGATTCAGAATTAATCGTACCCGGTTACGATTGCAGTGATTGCCATAGCTCGGGAGGCTGGGAGAAATTAACATTTTCTGGCTTTAACCATGGGACTACCGGTTTTTCACTAAAGGGAATTCACAAAATTCAAAATTGTTTCGGTTGCCATCTCGGGGAAACAAATGTTGAAAAGCATCAATTTCAAAAAGAAAATTCTGAATGTACTTCCTGTCATATTGATGTGCATAAAAGTGAATTAGGCAACAATTGTTTACAATGCCATACGGAACAAACCTGGACAGTAAATTCACAATCATTTGATCATAACCAAACACAGTTCCCCTTGCTTAATGGACACAAAGGTGTTTTATGCAACCAGTGCCATTTTGGAGAATCATCTTCTCAATTTACTGCTACACCAACAGATTGCTATAGTTGCCATTTAAATGATTTTTCTTTAACCGGAACAAATCAATATCCTGAATCCATGGACCATACGGCACTCAATTATTCGCAAGATTGTCTTTTATGCCATACTACAAATAAATGGAAAGATGCTATTTTTGACCATGACCAAACAGACTTCTCTTTGCTTGGCGCTCATGAAACAACGGATTGTCAATCCTGTCATGCCAATGGGAATTACGATCTTCCCCTTTCCTGTGATGGTTGCCATATTGAAAATGGTATTGCTAATTCAAATGCTTCGTTATCAGAGTACGATCATGTTTCCCATCAAATAAACGCTAATTGTGAATCATGTCATACGAATATTATTTGGTCATCATTAATATTTGATCATTTAAATTTTTCAGATCAGGATTGCCAAGAATGTCATTTGCCGGAACATACTGATTCTCAAGATCCGCCTCATGCTGGTGGAAATATTGATACGGATTGTCAATTGTGCCATGCTACAACTTCCAATTGGGATATTTCTCCTTTTGCTCACACTGCAAACCAAACCGGATATTTATTGGAAGGTGCGCATACAAATGCAAACTGTACATCTTGTCATTTAAATAATGTTTTTGCATCCACAGCACAGGATTGCTATAGTTGCCACGCATCAGATTATGAAGCCACGGGAACAGAAACCTATCCAAACGCACCTGATCATCAAGCATTATCCTATGGTCAGTCCTGTAATGTTTGTCACTCTATGGAACAATGGACTGAGGCTATTTTTGATCATGACGAAACAGAGTTTCCTTTACTTGGAGCACATGAAACAACGGACTGTCAATCCTGCCATGCCAATGGGAATTACGATCTTCCCCTTTCCTGTGATGGTTGCCATATTGAAAATGGTATTGCCACATCAAATGCTTCCTTGTCAGAGTACGATCATGTTTCCCATCAAATAAACGCTAATTGTGAATCATGTCATACGAATATTATTTGGTCATCATTAATATTTGATCATTTAAATTTTTCAGATCAGGATTGCCAAGAATGTCATTTGCCGGAACATACTGATTCTCAAGATCCGCCTCATGCTGGTGGAAATATTGATACGGATTGTCAATTGTGCCATGCTACAACTTCCAATTGGGATATTTCTCCTTTTGCTCACACTGCAAACCAAACCGGATATTTATTGGAAGGTGCGCATACAAATGCAAACTGTACATCTTGTCATTTAAATAATGTTTTTGCATCCACAGCACAGGATTGCTATAGTTGCCACGCATCAGATTATGAAGCCACGGGAACAGAAACCTATCCAAACGCACCTGATCATCAAGCATTATCCTATGGTCAGTCCTGTAATGTTTGTCACTCTATGGAACAATGGACTGAGGCTATTTTTGATCATGACGAAACAGAGTTTCCTTTACTTGGAGCACATGAAACAACGGACTGTCAATCCTGCCATGCCAATGGGAATTACGATCTTCCCCTTTCCTGTGATGGTTGCCATATTGAAAATGGTATTGCCACATCAAATGCTTCCTTGTCAGAGTACGATCATGTTTCCCATCAAATAAACGCAAATTGTGAATCGTGTCATACGAGTATTATTTGGTCATCATTAATATTTGATCATTTAAATTTCTCCAACCAGAATTGTGAAGAATGTCATTTACCGGAACATACTGATTCTCAAGATCCGCCTCACGGAAATGACAATATTCAAGATAATTGTGAACTTTGTCACGAAAGCACCTCTACGTGGATTATAGAAAATTTTCTCCATAATTCTTCTCAAACAGGGTTTGAACTTACCGGATTACATATTCCTGCAGACTGTGCCTTATGTCATTTAAATCAGGTCTATAATTCTACTCCCCAGTCCTGTGCCAATTCCATTTGTCATTTGAATGAATTTAATGCAACAACCGATCCGAATCATGGCGAATACGGATTCCCAGTAGGTTATTGTGAACATTGCCATGTAACACTGGGGTGGGAACCTGATATTTTTTCCCATGATGTGGAAGATGCCTGCGCCACGTGTCACATGCCGGATTATAATTCGGCCGATGATCCTTCTCATGATGGATTTTCTACGACTTGTGAAGATTGCCACACGAGTACCACAACTTGGGATGGTGCAACTTTTTCACATGTAGGTATCACTGACGGGTGTCAGAATTGTCACTTGGATGATTATCAGTCCACACCATCTCATGTGAATTTTGTTTTTCCGCTAAATTGTGAAATGTGTCATACAACAACGGATTGGGATGATGCGACTTTTAACCATGACAATGATTATTTCCCAATTTTCTCAGGTGAACACGAAGATGAATGGACCACATGCACTGCTGAATGTCACATAATCCCCGAAGACTTCTCCCAATTTTCATGTGGGCTAAATGGCGTTTGCCATGAGCATAATCAAACGGATATGGATGATGAGCATGATGATGAAAATGATTACGTTTACGAAAGTTCTGCTTGCTATAATTGTCATCCCAATGGTGAGGAAGACGATGACGATGATGATGACGATTTAAGGCAGATTCGCTTTAAAAGAGAAAAAGCATTCATGAAAAAGTTTCCGAATTACTTACCACAATGAAAATATTCAGCACTATTTTATTTTTTTCAATCTCATTTTCTCAGAATGGGATTCAAACTATTCTTGCCTGTGACCAATGTCATTCTCCGGGCCAATGGCTTCCCCTTTCATCGGAAAAGAAATTTCATCATACCATGACTTATTTTCCATTGTTAGGCCAACACTTAAAAGCTGATTGTGTACAATGCCATATTGGTAACACGGTTGAAAAACGTCATCAATTTTCAAAAGTGAATTCAAATTGCACCACATGCCATCTTGATATTCATGGAGGCAATTTTGGGGAAACGTGCTCAACTTGCCACACAGAGAAATCATGGAATCATTTGGGGCAATGGGCTGGGCATGAATTCACAAATTTCCCACTCGTTGGTGCACATAATCGTATTGATTGTTTTTCTTGTCACAAAAATGCGATGGTTGACTTAATATCATCAGAGTGCATTTCCTGCCATGCATCTGAATATAATTCAGCCTTAGCAACGGGGAATCATCCCGATAATGAATTTTGTGAACAGTGTCATAATACCCGTTCGTTTATAAGCATGGATATGGGTCGCCATGATATTTCTTTCTTTCCTATCAATACAGGAAAACATAAAGGTGAATGGTCCACATGCATGGCAGAATGTCATACAAACCCATCGGATTATACTGATTTTTCCTGTGGATTGAATGGTGTTTGCCATGAGCATAACCAAAATGATATGGATAATGAACATGATGATGAGTCAGGATATTTTTATGAGAGCACAGCTTGCTTTTCATGCCATCCCAATGGTGAGGAAGACGATGACGATGATTTAATACGAATTCGGCATAAAAGAAAAAAAGAATTCATGAAAAAGTTTCCAAACCACATCCCAGAATGGGAATCATCCCAATAATGAATTTTGTGAACAGTGCCATAATACCCGATCGTTTATAAACATGGATATGGGTCGCCATGATATTTTATTCTTTCCTATCAATTCAGGGGAACATAAAGGTGAATGGTCAACATGTATGGCCGAATGTCATACAAATCCATCGGATTATACTGATTTTTCCTGTGGATTGAATGGTGTTTGCCATGAGCATAACCAAAATGATATGGATAATAAACATGATGATGAGTCGGGATATTTTTATGAGAACACAGCTTGCTTTTCATGCCATCCTAACGGAGAAGAAAATGATTAAATACATTTCCTGTCTTCTTTTATTATCTACCATGATCTTATCAAATAATATTTCCGAAACTGAAAAAATCACGGGTAGGGTAACCTATTTCACTGCGGATCAGGTATATTGTGATTTAGGGGCGAATAATCAAATTATTATCGGAGATACATTGGATGTTTCAAGACGTGCGGAAATATTGGGTGTATTAATTGTTTCACATGTTGCCAACAAATCTTCAGTGAGCGAAATCCTCACTCCTGAAATCCAATTTAAATTAGGTGATTTAGTGACATTACGAAGAACCATTATACCTATTCAAATAGATTCCACCCATTCTGACACAACTGAAGAAATTCCTATAGTTGAAAAGCTAAAAAAAGGTAGACATTTTTCCCAACATGGTACCGCATCTATTCGATCGAATTATAACCAAATAACGGATGAGTTTCGAATTTATAATTCCTTACAGTATAATGCTAAATACAAGAAATATCGGTTCTGGGTTTTTGGACGATCTAATTCAACCACGAATCAGTTTAGTCTTTATCAAGCTAAAATGGATCTGGGTTCAAAATCGTCCGGAACTTTTATTCAATTAGGACGCGTTTTTTCATCCGAATTATCCGGAATTGGTGCAACAGATGGTGTCATGGTCCAATGGAAAAAAAGAAACCACTTTTCTGTAGGAAGTTTAATCGGAGCCCAACCAGACCCTGAAGAATTTATACCCGATTTTTCAATTACAAAAATAGGGATATTCACCACTTTTCAAAAATCTTTACCATCGTTACTTTTTAAAGTTACCTCTAGTATCGTTGGCCAATATACCGATCACTCAGTAGACCGTGAATTCTCTTACTTAAAAGTCAACGGCAAGTTCAAAGATCAAATTACATTTAAAGCTATGGGTATTTTTGACTATTACCGAACAACTCTGGGAGACAGAACAGGATTTAACCAAACATCATCACAAATATCGTTACAATACAGATTCGGGAAAGTTATGTCTTTTCAATCACGGTTTTCCCAACGGATGAGACCGTTATACCGATCAACTTATGATAGTGTTCAGGATTCACTTATGTCTAATCAATTGATTTCAGGATGGTTGAATTCATTAAGGTTTGTATTACCAAATTTTGGGACTTTTCAATTGGGGGGGAATATTCGAAAACAAACTTCTGGAGACTTGGCTTACGTTGCTCAATTCAATTTGCGGACACGGCAATTCAAATCAATCAATTCATATAGTTGGGCAGTCAATTGGATTCAAAATAATTTAATAAAGGGGTTACAAAATCAGTTTCAATATGATAGAGAAATGGGCCAGTTTGGTCAAATTTATTTTGAATATGAAATATATCAATATGGCTATGGTGTTTCACCATTTGATTATTTTCAGCAAACGGTTTCAATGACCTATAATCAAAAAATATTAAATTCAATTTATCTCTATGGAACCGTAGATACCGTGATCGATGATATAGAAAATCCTTTAATTCATTTATTTTTAGGAACATCTTTCCGGTTTTAAATCCCACAATCACTCCCCAAATCTCATCAAGTGTCAGTCAAGCGACACTTCCTATTAATGATATGTCTTAAAATTCATTAGAATTAGTAGGAGTAATCCATGCGTTTCATTAAATATTTTCTCACAACCTTAATCGTATTTACTAGTCTAAGCGGCAAGAACTTGAAACAAGTTCAAAATATCGGTTTAGGCAATATTGAATTATTAGACATTTATATCCATGAAAACCTGGCTTTTGTTCCTGGTGGATTGGGTGGACTCAATATACTAGATATTTCTGATCCTACTGATGTTCAAGTTATTTCAGAATATTCTGCCTATGGCTGTGATTATGGTCGATTGTATGCTTGGACAGTATCCGGGAATTATGCCTACGGAACGGGGCGAGAATGTGGCGTAAAAATCATTGATATTTCTGATCCCAATTCGCCCCAAGGTGCTGGCGATTATGGAAGTCAAGCTTATCGTTATGAGCACCCATCATCTTCCGGAAATTTACTTTTTTTATCTCGACATCAACATGGCGTAGAAATAGTAGATATTTCAAATGGGGTTCCCCCTACATCTTTGTCAGAAATTGAGACAAATAATGCTTGGGCTACCCTGTCAGAAAATCAATTACTTTATGTCGCTGATGGGTCGGGTGGATTGCGAATATTAGATATTTCATCTCCATCCAATCCCACTCTCCTTTCTGTCCTGCCAACCAGTGGTTCCGCCAGAGATTTAGATAAAGTAGGCAATTACATTGTTGTGGCGGTGGGAGCAGCCGGAGTTGACCTTATTAATATAAGTGACCCTGAGAATCCAATTTTTATCGATAATTATAATACGACGGGTTTTGCATCTCGTGTCTCAACAAGTGGTGACTTAGTCGCCGTCTCTGATTGGGATGATGTGGAAATATTGCAAGTTTCGAACAATGGATTATCCCGAGTTGGGATAAAAAATAACGGTGAAAGAGTCATGGCAGTGGCCATGGTTGAGAATCACATTTTTTCTGCAGAATGGTTGCGATTTAGTGTTTATGAATTTGGACAAGTTTCTGGCCCCGATTTAGATATGGAATCTCATAGAATTGAATTTACCCGAACATTTCAAAATCAATCCCGAACTGAATCAATTTCCCTGAAAAATAGCGGGTCAGAAATTCTAGAAATCGTAGACATCCAATCCAATAATCAGGATTTTACATATACGATTAATAATTCATCAATTTCACCGGGAAATTCAACATCTCTGACTGTTTCTTATTCACCTAATTCTGGTGGCTGGAGTGAAACAGTTCAAATCCTGTCCAATGAGGTGAGTTTACCTAGTCAGCACTTGGAAATTCTTGGCAATTTCCCTTATGGCCCTATGCCGGGAGACCCTGCACCATTATTTGAATTACCTATTGTCAATGGAAGTGGGAACTTTTCCTTAATTGAATGGGTGGAATCACCGGTTTTAATCGCTTTTTTTGCTACATGGTGACCCGTCTGCGCGCCGGAGTTTTCGGACATAGAAGTTTCCATTTGGCAGGAATTACACGCAGATGGATTACAAGTTGTGGGAATTAGCAGTCAATCCATTACAGATATTGAAAATTTTATAGAGGATCAGGGGATTACTTTTCCTGTACTAAGAGATACAGAAAATGTGCGAAGTTTATATAATATTCCTGGAAGCCAATCGCCTTATCCCAGAGATTTTGTTATTGACCAATATGGGATTGTCCGTTTGGCAAAAACAGAATATGATCCCAATTCCATACTTCATACATTAGAAATCATAATGGATGGGGAAAACGGGATTGATGATTCTGCCATTCCAAAAATATTTGAACTTCTTCCTCCCTACCCCAATCCATTTAACCCAACTACGAACATTCAATTTAATTTAGATGCAACGGTTAAGAATGTATCTCTGAATATTTATGATTTAAATGCCCGATGGGTAGAAACGGTGATGCAGGGAACAATCACCGCAGGAACTCATAATATAAACTGGAATGGGACCCATCATCCTTCAGGGATATATTTTATTCACTTAACGGATGGATTTGTTTCTCAATCTCAAAAACTGATTTTATTGAAATAATATGATGAATTCTTACCTTAATATTTTGGTTTTTCCCATAATCTTATTCACCGTTTCTTGTCAGGAAACTGGAAACGATTCTTATGAAGAATTAGATTGGCTCATTAATTCTAATTTTATTCGACAAGGATGTTATAATGGAAAAGATTGTATTCCCTCTCTGGAAAATCCGAATCGCTCCGAAGTGAATGGGTCTTCTTTAAATTTTCTGGATGATACTGAACGCATCGTGGGAATATTGGATGGCGAACAAGCCATAGCTTATCCGCATTCAATTCTTGATTGGCATGAAATTGTGAATGAAGATGAATATACAATCTCCTATTGTCCTTTAACGGGTAGTGCGCTTCATTTGAATTCTAGTAGAGAATTTGGTGTTTCTGGATTGTTATATAACAGCAATCTCATCATGTACGACAGAAAAACAGACAGCTATTGGCCACAATTATCGCTGAAATCTGCCGCCGGAAAACTTCAGGGAACCAATCTTAAATTAAAACCACTCATTGAAACATCCTGGGGCAATTGGAAAAAACTCTTTCCTGATACAAAAGTAATCAATGCGAATACAGGTCATTCTCGGAATTACGATCAATATCCATACGGCGATTATAAAACTTGCAGTTCGAACCAATGTAGTGATTTTCTTTATTTTCCACTTGAATCTCTGGATGATCGTCTGGCAGCAAAAGACAGGGTTTTGGGTGTTATTTATTCGAATGAACAAAAGGCTTACCCCATTGATAAAACTTCAAATCCTCTCATTATTACCGATACGATTCAAGGAACGCCTATTTCTGTTATTTTATCAGGCGTTGATGATATTGCCATCGCTTTTGAAACATCCAAAATTTTGTCTATTGAAACATGGTCCCTAGCAACAGGGGAAATCATATTAAAAGACGAATCCGGAGACCAATATTCTATTCTGGGGATTGGGCATGATTCAGCAGAATCTTTGCAAATAGCACCAGGATTTATCTCATATTGGTTTGCCCTAGCCACCTTTTACCCTACTGTGGAAATCGAAACATGAGTATTGCCCTAAACCCTGATTTCCTCCTTGGGAGAGATAAAAGGGCAAAAAACGGTCAACTAAAAGGGAGTTGGATTTCCCAACTCCCTTTTGGCCGTCTCCAGATAAAATTATTCGGGAGTTTATGCATAGGTTTCTTATCTTTTTCAGGATGCGGTAACAATCCAGCATCTTCTGAAAAACAGCTACCGGATTTGATAGGTGAATGGACCTTAGGGATAGAAACGGTGAATGGAGAAAAATTAGATTCATTACCGGATTTAAAGTGGATATTTTCGGACGATGGCACCATGATTGAACTCTCCTGCACCGCAGTCACTTGTTCCTATCGAAATTATGATTGGCGTGTCACAGCAGATTCATTGACTTTTGTATTACAAAATGTATCCGAATTTCGATGGAAAATTGAAACTGAATCAAGTTGGTTAAAGATATGGTATTCCGCAAACCACACAAGACAGTTTGGGCGAATTCAATTATAAAGTAGATTCTGGATGTTACACAAGCAATGCCACATGTCCTTTTTTTGTCCCTTTTGAATATCTGCTCTTCAAAGGAAATCGAAAGCATTAATTCCACCAACAGGAATAGTCGCAGATTCTTCAAAACTGGCATTTTTAGGTTTAACTGAAAGAGAAGACGAACTTTTTAGGCACATATATTCTGCATAAGCGTCAAAAAACAGGGGCCATATATTTGATCACCGATTTTATATTCAGTTACATTTTTGCCTAAGCCAATCATTTCACCGGAAAACTCTTGACCGAGAATTTGTTCCTTGGTTTTGTAATACCAACGAATAATCGCAAGGGGAGGCAAAACCATTTTACCGGGAATTTGAAACACCTTATTTCACAATCTCCCAGTGTAAGACCAACCGCCCGAACTTTAATCAAGAGTTCATCATTCTTGGGAACGGGTTTTTCAATGTGAGTAAGTTGCAGAACTTCCGCGAGACCATATCATTCAAAAATGACAGCTTTCATTCGTTTATTTAAGATTTAAAATAGAGATAATATTAACGAAGATAATACTAAAGTCATTACGCATATAACTAGATAAGTTCAGGAGAAACTGAATATTTTATTAAACAACGAGTAAGTTGTGCCGTTTGATAAAAATATACCAGACCGCCGTTGAAAAAAGCATAATGATGCAACCAGTGAAGGATGTAATCAGGGCTGTTTTTAATCCTGCACTCAAAATATGTGGTGAAATATTATTGATATTCGGAACCGAATTGAATGCTACATTTACGCCTAAATAAGTAGCTAGAATTCCAACAAAGGCGCTTAAGATTCCTAATAAAATAATTCCATTTGTATTGTAGGGCTCGCGGATATTTTTTACTGAGATGAAAATGATTATCCCAAGTAGAATGAATAATATCATCATGGATGGACCGCCATTTAATAAAGTGCTTAATATAATAATTCTCCTTTTATTTCATATTCTCAATGTTCTTTTTTATAGCCTCAATTAAATTAGAACTACGATCGATTTCTGTATCCGTGTAAGGTTGAAATTCAAGCAGATCACCTGGCTGACAATTTAAAACGATACAAATTTTTTCCAGTGTCCCAAACCGTACCCCTTTTACTTTTCCATTTTTCAACATGGATAAATTAGTAAGAGAAAGTCCGACAGCTTTTGAAAGGTCCGTTAGAGAAACTTTTCGTTTTGCTAACATGACATCTAAATTAACTGTAATTGGCATAGCTCCTATTACACTCAATATTATCTATTACCCAAATTATTGTAATTAATATATTATATATTTAATGTTTTACTTAAAATATTAGATGGCCGGTTTAATTGACTTAATCCTTTTAATAAACATAATGAAAGAATAAAACAAGCTACATAAGCTTGTCTATTCCTCGTAAGTATATTGGCGATACAAAACGTAAATCTTGCAGTGTCTTTATGACAAACGATAAAGGTGCGAAATTATTCCATGCTCAATTGGGATAATTTGGACGCTAAAACTTTTGGAGTTTGATACCCCACTTTCCGTAAAATTTCATCACCTTCATCGTTTAGAATAACAATAACAGGTATAGCAGAAATTCCGAAAGCCTTAGCCGTTTTTTGCCCGAGAGCTGTATCAACATCTATTTTGACTGAAATGTAATTCTCTAGCTCTAAAACAACTTTTGAATCCTTAAAAGTCGTACGATCCATTTTGGTGCAATTATGACACCAATCAGCGTGAAACTTAATCAGTAAAGGTTTCCCATCCTTTTTCGATAATATTTGTGCTTCATTTAAACTTAAATCGGTAAAAACTGCTTGATTACCTGCCAACACGATTGTTGTTAATAGCAAGAAGAAGATACGTGTTAAATTTTTCATTTTAATTCCTTTTCAATTATTAATTTAATATGATATTTAATTATTATTGTAAATCAGATGATGGAATACGGACGTCAAAAGTCATTTGAACTAAATCGTTCACTTTCATAGGTCCCATTCCAGGAGATGCTATTTGGTAAGCTTCTAGGCTTACTTTTGTCTCACCTTTAACAGAAAATTCTTGACCAAGATCGTCTAATGATAAATTCAAAGTATGTGGCAATTGAATTCCATTAATTGTCATAATACCGTCTAATTGAAGAGAACCGCTTTTTATTTCAGCAGCCGTCGATGATGAGAATTCTACTTGCGGAAATTTCTTATTAAAAATTGACATTTTCATATGAACATCTCTCATCCAATTTTCTGTGGTTATTGATTTTACTGGAATGGATACATCCACTGTACGTGAACCATTCTTAACAGATGAGATGGCAATTTCAAATTCCGTGGCAATAACTGCAAATCTCTTTCCGTTAAATGATGATGCACTTCCTTGGATGCTTCCTTGTTGACTTGATAGTTTAATCGCGCCCATTATAATAATAGGTAAAACAAATAAACCGATTACTCTTGTAAATGATTGTTTCATATTAAAGTCCTGTGTTTTTTTGGTAAATAAATCATTTTATTCACATGTGAATTTATAGGGTATCGCTTATTACCATCTGTCCGGATGGCGACAGAAAAGAATTTATAATTAAATGCTTTCTCGCATCATCTTTCGTCGCCGGAAATCAATTGTATCAACAGCACGAACTGCGTATTCCTGGGCGGTATAGACTTGTTTCATCATGGGTTCGTCTTCCCTTTTAGTCATATCTCCAACAGCAAAAAGTCCTGTAACTGATGTCTCCCCTTTATGATTGATCCAAACATGGCGCTTTTCTTCCGCTTGATCTTCATCCATGAGCCGAGCATCCAAATCCCGGGCAAGTTTGTTATAAACACGATGAAGCCCCAGAGAAACCAAAGCAAATTTCACAGTTATACTTTCGTGGGTGTCAAATTCAAAACCATGAAGCTGTTTTACACCTGCGCTTGTTAATCCTGTAATTGAATTTGAAATAATATCTACCTCATATTTTTGGAGAATCTTCATTTTATCTTTCGAGATCTTTATTTCGGTTCCGTTTGTCAAAATAAAGACTTTATTATTATATCGTTCATGAAGCATCATTGCCAGTTCTGCGCTTGTATTGGAATGACCAATGACAGCTACAAAGTCTTCTTTTGTTAAATGTCCCTCGCATCTTATACAGTACAGTATCTGTTCACGATTGGCAAATGGATAGATCCATTTCGGTGTTTTTTCCCATTCACCTTTCTTATTTTGTTTCAATATATGGGGTTGTTCATCCATAACTCCTGTGGATAAAACAACAGAATTCCCTGAAATGATTTCTTCACCAGTTCTAATAGAAAAACCGAATTCTGTTTTTTGAAGGATACTGGCTTCTCCTTCAATAATTTTTATATCAGGATAATCTTTTTCAATTCTCTGGACTGTATTTTGAATCAGCATCCGATTATTAATATGATAATGTTCATTCTCAAGAAAAGCGATTGCATCATCTTGTTTATGTTTTTTTTAAGGTCTTAATGACCTGATTTTTAATAATACCCTCATGAAATCCAACAATATTTCCCAAGTCCATGACCCATTGAGAGCGACTGCGTTTTCGGTTTTTTTTTGAACCGAGAATCCAAATTGCGGTCATTCCATTTTGTGCAGCTCGTAATGCTGACGCAGATCCGCCTATGCCGCCACCAATAATAATTATATCGTACACGATTTATTCTTTTTCAATTTCGTTCCAGTGAGTAACATGAAAATTCCCGGCTGAATTTGATGGCTATCACGGTTGGTTTTGGCGGAATCGAAATAGTGAAGTTGTAACCGTGATTTTAGAAACTGATGGTGAATATATTCAAATTAAACGAATGAAATAAGAGATATCAAATATTTAGAAACGAAAGGTTTAATACTACATGGCAGACTCTTATATCTGCAAACAAGCCCTGCTAATGCAGGGCTTGTTATTTATCTAACTAAAGAATCTATTGCAACAGCACCATTTTCTTAGTGCTAATGTATTCACCAGCCATATTTCTGTATAAGATTATTTGCCACCGAGAAGTTTGCCAATTATCGGTATCTTACTCAAGATACCTCCGCCGGACCCACTATTACCGCCAAAAAGTCCACCACCTGAATCGTCAGACCCAGCAGCTGGCCCAATAACATCGCCGCCTCCTTTTACATCTTCTATATCTGCCCAATCATCACCATCGTGACCCCATTTCACAAGTTTATCATTAACAAAGATAAATTCGAATGTTGTTGCATTAACCCATTCATATGGTCTTTGATTTTTGGCCACCTTCATTTTATTTACTTGTTTCGCATTTACTTCAAACAACTGCGTTTTATGTTCGTAAAGCCATTTTTCGACAATGGAACCATCTTTTTTCACGATTCCTGCTCTGACCTCCTGAGGAGAACCTAGTAGTTGCATTGCATCCCCCTTCGACATTCCTGGCTTTATGTCAACAGTTTCATCTACATCGATGAACTTTTGAGTGGATACCGTTGCGCACCCAGAGACAAGCAAAGAAATTGTTAATATTGATATTGATATGTTATATTTCATTTATTGATCCTCTTTTAATATGTATTTAATTAAAACGAATTACTTAGTCTCCCAATATATACACAATAATCTTATCATACAAATTATTTTATTACCTAAATATATTTCGGTGTTTTTCCCATTCACCTTTCTTATTTTGTTTCAATATATGGGGTTGTTCATCCATAACTCCTGTGGATAAAACAACAGAATTCCCTGAAATGATTTCTTCACCAGTTCTAATAGAAAAACCGAATTCTGTTTTTTGAAGGATACTGGCTTCTCCTTCAATAATTTTTATATCAGGATAATCTTTTTCAATTCTCTGGACTGTATTTTGAATCAGCATCCGATTATTAATATGATAATGTTCATTCTCAAGAAAAGCGATTGCATCATCTTGTTTATGTTTTTTTTAAGGTCTTAATGACCTGATTTTTAATAATACCCTCATGAAATCCAACAATATTTCCCAAGTCCATGACCCATTGAGAGCGACTGCGTTTTCGGTTTTTTTTTGAACCGAGAATCCAAATTGCGGTCATTCCATTTTGTGCAGCTCGTAATGCTGACGCAGATCCGCCTATGCCGCCACCAATAATAATTATATCGTACACGATTTATTCTTTTTCAATTTCGTTCCAGTGAGTAACATGAAAATTCCCGGCTGATTCTACGATTTTAATAATTTCAGATTGAGATGTTTTTGATAAATCATAGACTACCGAATAAATCCGTTCGTTCTGATCAAATATGTGCTGTCTTATACTTTGAAGCCCATCCAGGGCTTTTCCGATATTGGTCGGTCATCCCATTCATAGGATTCCGCCACGGATTACCATACCACCCACCTGAAAGGTTGCAGTTTTTTCGTGAGACATTTTATTCTGGAATCCAAAAAGAGTCATCATAAAAAGAAGTCCAATTATTGTTATAAATTTAGCCATAAAGTTTCATTAAATCGTCATAGCCGCCAATAGCTTCGCCATCCATAATAA
>Ga0209362_1001180_pt1 | contig 21395 bp, 18 predicted proteins | sample SaaInlV_165m_DNA_FD_184680 | JGI IMG/M metagenome (GOLD analysis project Ga0209362, IMG submission 184680) | Marine microbial communities from expanding oxygen minimum zones in the Saanich Inlet - Saanich Inlet SI037_S3LV_110m_DNA (SPAdes)... | ecosystem: Environmental > Aquatic > Marine >...
CACGAGGTCGGGCCGCCCGTTGAGGATGGTGTGGGGAGCGTAGTGACTGAGATATAAAAAGAATGGCTTGCCCTTGTTACGCTCGACGAAGTTAACCGCTTCAAGGTTGAGCCGGTCAGTCAGGTACTCGTTCTTTCCCATCCGGTTTTCGGTAATATCGAGCCAGCGGATGAGTTGCGTGCGGAAGACATAGGGCCAGAAGTTGGCGCCGTTGCCCACGCCCTTAACTTCGCTCCCAGTATTCCAGCCGAAACCGTGATCAGTCGGGCGAACCTCGAATTGGGCGTTCTGATATTTGTATCCGGTCAAGTGCCACTTTCCCACCATTCCGGTTGCATAGCCGTTCCGCTTGAAGATCTTTGGGAGCGTAATTTGACTGACGGGGAGAGCGTTGGACGAGTTCGGGCGTAGGTAGTCGAGAATGCCTACCCGGGCTGGGTGTTGTCCGGTCAGCAGAGCAGCCCGGTAGGGTGAGCAAACGGGAGCGGCGGCATAGGCGTGGGTGAACCGGAGCCCCTGCTTGGCTAGCTTGTCGAGGTGGGGCGTTTCGTTGAAGGAATTCCCGTAGCATGCCAATTCCGCCCACCCCAAGTCGTCGGCGAGAACGAAGATGACATTGGTCGGGCGCTCTTTGGAAAAGGCCGGCATTCCGAGGACGCAAAGGGCGAGCAGGGATAGGATCGATTTCATCATCATTTGAGAAAAACGGTGAGAGATGGCTTGGAGCTTATGCCAGACGATTCAAAAGCAATGGAATGGGGACGGGAAGATTTGGTTTCGTAGAGATTGCTATTCGAAGAAACGATCTTTTTTTCTTCGGTCCAAAAATCGAGTTTCACTTTGAACGGGCAGTTCTCAACAATGATCCTCTTGTTTAGACCTCCATTCTTGTTTTGTCGTTCGACCCTGATCTTCGTCCTGCCGTTTTTTTTAATTATGGGAATTTCAAACTCCATCCAATCCCATGCGGAAGGCATAGCTTCGCGGACACTTAAGGTTTGATTGGGGAGAGAGTAGGAAATGCCGGCGAACCCTTCCAGAAAAAGAAGAATTTTACCTGCGTTGAAATTGGAATATTGATCGCCGAACAAGGCTAGATCTCTGCGGTACGCCTCCGGGGCCACGGGTAAGTCCCATTCTTTGTGATAATTGTAGTTTTCCAAGTGATTAAGGGTTAACTCCGAAGCGGTTTTTGCGAATCCTTGCCTGAACATTCCGTCCAAGGTGAAGTACGCGGTGTCAGGCGTGTAGCCAAAGGCCAGATCGGGAGGAGAAGTAAACTTACTCATCGACTGTCTGGCCATGGCCAAGGGAAAGAACTCCCCGTAAAATCCATCCTCCCGATTGAAGGCCCATGCATTGATCATTTTTTCGGCATATTCTCTGGGGAAATATTTCGAACGCATCGACCAGAAGGCATTGGTCATGAGCATCCCGTTCTTCGGTCCCATGAAAAAGTCCTTGTGCCCATTGGCTTCCCACCTTTGATCGAACATCAAGCGGACGTGCTCAGGGTCTCTTCGAACCAAGTTGGTCCAGTGCGAAACATCTTCCTCATGGCCAAGTAGCGAGGCCATTTTCTCAAGCGTTTCCGCAACTTCGAACTCATTCATGGCAAAGCCTCCGAGGCGCTTCCAAAAAACCTTGCGGAAATAACCCTCGTAGCATTTTCGCAGGAAACCCAGATCGCCCGAATGTTCATAAATTTGCCAAGCTCCGAGGACGTGCTCTGCCAATTCGCCCCCGTAGGCTCCCGAGTGCCAGGTGGTGCCCTTGTTATCGGAGAGCATGATCGCCCCGTTGGAGGTCACGCGGTATCTGCCGTTCTCGACCAGATGCTTCCAGGTCAGTACGTTGCCATAGGCGAAGCGTGGTTTGTCTCTCATCCAAGCACCAACCTTTATTTGGAAACAAGAATCGTAGCGATGAATACCAAGAAAGTTGTTCACTGCCGTCTGGGTGTGATTTTCCATTTCCCAGCCCTTTTGCACATCGATGTAGTACATTAGGTAGAGGGACCAAAGATAATAATAGATCTCTTCGAATTTCGGATCACTGCAGCGGAATTTCGGAATCTCCTCATTGAGTAAACGGTTCATTTCCGCGGTTTTCGAAGCGAGCATCTGCTGGTCTTGGACAATGATTTTACGGGCTTCCCGAAGGGCTTTGCCCGAATCGTCATTCATTGCCCAGGAGATGGTCACGCCTTTTGAGTCACAAGGGATTTCGAAAAGATACTCGCTCTCACCTTTCTTTCCTCTGCTCAATTGGATGGTTTTGGAAAAATCCTTGGAACATGAAAGAGCGGTGGTCATGCCTTGATAAACGATGGGGCCGATCCGCTCGGGCCCATCCGGATCCGGCCGGGAGCGTACCGTTCCACCCTCGCTGATCAGGATGGCGTTTGCATTGGGTTCATACCGGATTTCCGAAGTTGAGGAGACGCTGTGCCGAACGAGAAGGCTATGTCCTTCGAAGCGCAGGACAATTGGTTTGCTCGAGGTGATCATGGATACAGCGGCGTCGTTTGAGCCAATGAATTTTTCCTCCTTGATCAGGACGTCCCCGATCTCGTATTCGCAGATCATCTTGTCGGGCCGCCAGATCATACGGGTCGGCGCCGGGTGGTGGTGAACATTACCGTCGACCAGTACGCTTCCGTAGAGCACGCGGGTGTCCTTGTAGAACTCCCAGCCCTTGTAGTCGTTTCCGGTGCCGGTATGTTCAGTTCCCTCCAGTTCGCTTTCCAACAAGCCTACGCCCCGGCTTCGCAGGTCATGATGGATGGGGTGGGTCAGCCCGATGGTCTCGTCCTCCACGGATTTCCAACTGGCATGAAAACCTCCGACATAGTAGCTCAGGTTGCCGGCCATGAAGCCGTGCTTTTTCCCTTGAATCGATTGCCCGAGAAATTCGCAGTAGTTCTTGTCGGCGAAGGCGGTCACGCAAGAAAGGCAAAGAATCATGCCGGCTATGACCCCTAGGCTTCTGGACATTTGCTGATCCAAGTTGATCCGGTTAATTCGGGACCGAAGGATATCAATCCTCGAATGCTACCTTGACCTCAAGGATTCCAACTGCCGCATCTTCCTTCGGCATCATTTTGATCCGGATGGCATCGCAGGTAAGGGGGGCGGCCGGGTGCACCACGTTGTACTGGTTAGCCCGGTTGTCGTACCTATCGGTGACGTAAAGTTCGAAGGGTTTCCATTCACCCTTGTTGCGCACCTCGAGAGACCATTCTTTTGGAAACTTGACGTCCTGCTGATCCTGCATCCAGTAGACGCCAACGTCCCTTACCTTTCTCGGCTTTGCGAAATGTCCTTCAACCCATTGCTCTTTACCAAGTTGCGGGCGGCTGGTCCACCTTTGCACTTTATTTCCGCTGGACCAACGGGGTTCTTTTCCATCTCCAATGGCACTCACGGTGTCGAGATCGGAAGTATGAGAAGCCTTCAGGGTCTTGAAGATGCTTTTCTTGGACAGGGCGTGCGGATCGAAGACGGCTAATTCGGGAGTCGTGGGGAACCAGATGATCATCGATCCAGGCTTACGGTTGTTCCATGCGTAGTAGGGGACGAGGGAAAGTTTCCGTTTTTCCGGTTCCCCTGCTTTCTTCAGCGCATTCGCTTGGGAGATTACTTGAATGAAGCTTCCGGCGGGGTGTTTGACTCTGGAAAGCGTGGTTTTTCCGACAGAGAGTTTCTTGTCCAGGAAGAAGCGATGGGTGACTCCACCGTTATCAACCTCCTCGGCGCAAAGAACGAATGGTCCCCGGGTGAAAGCGACGCGGTCGTGGTTATCCTCCACCCGCTCGTCACATTCGTTCAAGCGGGTTGGCATGGGCAACTCGAGTACTACCTTGTCCCCTTTTTTCCATTCTCTGTCCAAAACGGCAAACCCAAGTTCCGTTTTTGGGCTGACGCCCTTTCCGTTTACCGAGATGCCCCACTTTTCGGAAGAAGAGTCTAGATAACTATATAGCTTGCCCGGAACGAATTGCTTGCCCGTCCATGTCGGGATGCGCAGTCGCAGGCTGAAGGAAGCCGGTTTCTCGGGGTTGAGCGATACTTCAACCCGTCCCTCGTTAGGATAATCCGTCTTTTGGGAAATCGCGAGGCTCGTGCCAGCTATGTCAATTTTCGTGGAGGTTTCCGCATACATTGCGAGGTAGAGGTTTTTATCATCGTGGGCGTAGGTCATTCCCTGAACTTGGGGAAGCAGGCGGGCCATGTTGCTCGGGCAACAGGCGGTTCCGAACCAAGGAGCTCTTCCGGCCGTTCCATGGTTGAAAGGGTACTTTCCGTCCGCCTCCAAGGGATTGACGTAGAAGAACCGGTTACCCTCGAGGTTTACCGCGGCGAGAACGTTGTTGAGGAGGGAAACCTCGGCCACGTCGAGGTACTTGGCATCCTTGTGGACCAGAAACATTCTGAAATTAAAGAGAACGTTTCCGACGGCAGCACAGGTCTCGTTAAAGGCGTCGGCGTTTGGGAGAAGGTAGGAAGGTCCGAATCCCTCGATTCCATGAACCGCTCCGAGACCACCAGTGATGTGCATGCGGGTATCCGTTACGTTGCCCCAAATCCTGTGCAGGGCACGGGTGTATGAATTCTTTTTCTTTAGGTGGGCCAAGTCCGCCATTGCCGAATAAAGGTAGGTTGCCCGAACGGCATGCCCAACTGCTTCGCTTTGTTTTTCCAATGGGGCATGTTGCTGGGCATAGGTGGGGGACATCACCCCTTCCCCGTCGGGTATGTAGGTCTTTCCCCGGATCTCTAGAAACTTCTCGGCCATTTCCAAATAGAGCTTCTTGCCGGTTACTTTATATAGCTTGACCAAGGCAAGCTCCATTTCCTGATGCCCGGGAGCCTGCCGGATGGGTTTGCCCCCGTTATACTTGGGGTCGCCAACGAAAAAGACCTGGTTGACATGCTGGGCATTTTTCTCGGCCACCTTGAGCAACTTGTCCTTACCGGTGGCTTGGTAATAAGCGATGGCTGCTTCGTAGAGATGGCCCATGTTGTAAAGCTCGTGGCTGTGCACGACGAAGGTATAAGGTTCGTTGCCCATCATGTTCTTGTCGGAACCCACCTTGGTAGTGTGGGAGGGATAAAGGTAACCGTTCGGTTCCTGGGCGGAAGCGATGACGTCCACGATCCGGTCGAACTGGGCTTCCAGTTCTGGGTCGTCCTGCAACTGGGCAAGGTAAGCCGCCCCCTCCATCACCTTGTAGAGATCTGAATCGATAAACCTGTGCGGGCGGTGACCCTCCACTTTTTTGCCGGCAAGAAAGTCGGCCGCCGCTTGCAAGTGAGCTACTCCTTTTTCGGTCTTTTCGAAGGCAAATGGTACGAGTACCTTGCGCTGGGTGATGAGACGCGGGCGCCAAAACTCGCTCGTCATCTCGACTTCGTGAAACGGGACAGGTTCAATAGCATAACCGGAGGGGGAAAAGATCAACGGCGAGAAGCAAAGAAAAAGTAATAACCTAGTTTTCATGATGATGGAGTGGAGCAGAATTAGAATCTAAATATTAAAAATGATTTTGAGAAAGTTCCCCCCTCTGGAATTTTATCGGAACCGGATGGTGGGGCCAACGGGAATTCGGAAAGCGGAATAGTCGAGATGAAGGTCACCAAAGGAGGGAATTGCCAATGTGCGTTCCATTTCCCCATTCCTGAAAAGTACGCTTCGGACGACACTGACCTTGGGGTTGATGATCGGTGAAAGACCGTCGTAGGCTGCAGGGTCGTGAAAATGATCCCCGTCACCCGCAACAGTGGACATGGTTAGCAGGTACTTGGCTCCCTTTTCAAGGGCAATGGGCCGATCAAGCTTCAGGTATCGAAACTCGCCCTCAAGTTCCCCTGATTTACCTGGCGCTATCTTCATGCGGGTGAGTTCTTCCGGAAAGCCTTCACCAAGCTTCCAGAGAGCAATTGAATGCGGACTCTGGATTGTTCTTGGGTTTTTGCCCATTCGGCTTGGTTGATCGCGTTGATCCTCGGAGGGAATTCCACGTGCGGACCGTACAGGCTTTTCGCGGTCATGGTCGTCCCACATTCCCAGATGGGTGGCCGTGCGGTTTTCCAGAAGCTCGAACTCGAATCCGATGAAACCGGTGAGGTCATTTCTCAAGTTGTGCCAGCCATCATCCAAAATTAAGTTTCCATTATCCTCGGCCTCGAGCTCACGGGCATGTCCCTGATTATGAATTTTCAGTAAATCGTTAGACATTTCCTTTGCCTCCTTCTCTGTTTCCGAATTCGAAAAATCTCCATGCTCATGAGGGTTTTCCTTCAGGTCGTACAAGATCACGGACTTCGCGGATCCTCTTGTTCCTTCCATCGTCCATGGACGGGCAAGCCCTCCCTCGGCAATCAGTTTTTTGGGACCTTTCCTGACAGCGATGGCATCGTTTCCGTAGGGCGGGCCGAGGTGGCAAAAGAAATAGCGGGCCCTTGAATCTTGTTTTTCGGGCACCTCCCAATAAGCAAGCGAATCCAAGCTATCCTGTGCCTCGGAGGGTTTGAGCGGGTCACCCACGAGGTTAGCGAAAGTGGCAAAAAGATCCGTCAGTGAAAATAAGTTGCGGTTAATGCTTCTTTCTTCAAATCGTTCTTTCCAGAAGAGGATGAAGGGTACACGATGTCCGCCTTCCCAGAGCTTGGCCTTTTTTCCCCGCAATCCTCCGCTTTCCTGATTTGGTCCGTTGTTGTCGCCAATGTTGGGTCCATTATCACTGGTGAAAACCACCAAGGTGTTGTCGATCAGTTTATGTCCCGGGTGACGAGGATCGTCCGTCTCGCGAAGGGTCTTGAGCAATGCCCCGAAAGCGATATCGTTTTCCAGAACCATGTCCTCGCGGTCGCCACCCTTGGAGCCATCAGAGTATCTGCTCTGTCCCTTGATTCGAGTGCCTGCGATGGACTCGGGCACAGCGTAGGGCCCAGTTGCGTTTTGCTGTAAATGATTTGCATTAGGGGCATAGTAGAGGAAGAAAGGCGTCTGTGCTTTGCTCTGTCTTTTGACGAAACCTGTGGCCTCGCGTAGGTAATCGGGCCCGAGTTGAGCCAAGTCCCAATCGGGTGCTGCAAGGATTCGTCCTTCCCTGCGCTTCATCCCGATCAGTTTCATTTTCGAACGATCTGAAAACGTCCACCGGTCGTTGCGCAGATAAATTCTGGGCTCGGTATCAAGGGGATCCTCGGTGTTTCCTGGGACTCCGAAGAATTCATCGAAGCCATGGTGAGTGGGCCCGTCCAAAACAGGCTTGGTGAAGTCGACGTCCTGGAAATCGAACTCATCGGCCGGAAACCCGTGCCCGTCGTCGAAATCCATTCCGACGTGGTATTTGCCGATGGCGACAGTGGCGTAGCCGTTTCTTTTGAGCATCTCGGGAAGAGTGGTCAAGCCCCGTTGAATCATAGGGCGATTGGGACCGTGGGGAAGCCAACCTTGCTTTTTAAGATAAGACCGGTGGGAAAGCCTGCCGGTCAGCAGGGAATAACGCGTTGAGCTACACATGGAGGCCGGGGCATGGGCATCCGTAAAGATCATCCCCTGCTTCGCGAACTTCTCGACGTTCGGGGTCTTAAGGGTTTTGGCGATCGGTTCGGTATCGGGCATCAATTTCACCCCTAAGTAAGCACTGGTGTCCCCGATACCCATATCGTCCGCCATAAATAGAATTATGTTCGGCTTGTTGGGTTGAGCCGATACCGCAACCCAACTGATCGTTAGGGCAAGGAATAAATTGAAGGTTGTCATTATAGATTAAAGCATCTTTTGGAAGCCCGTTGCGTCACAACCTCGGCATCCACGGTTTTCCCCGCGATGCCCAAAACGAAGGAAAGCACCACCGGTTCGTGTCGAACATAGAGCGAGACGAAATCTTCATGTTGAGAGGTCATTGAATTATCAGTGGGCATGGAAAAGATCCTATGCATACTAAGTTACGCTCAACCGAAAATAGCCGAATTTTTCATTTTTTTTATAAAAATAAACAAACAATCCTCCCCAAATACCGTCCGGCAAAAATGACTGGTAAACCCTAAAAAGACAGAGATTCTTTCTTTTACTTTCTCTTTTGAGAATACAACCAGTCCCAAAGCTCATTCGAGTTCCAAACATCGGTCCAGGCATTGTGGCCACGCCCCTTGACCTCGGAGTATTTGGGAGATCCACCCGCCGCCTCGATTGCTTCGATCATATCGCGGGAGCGACTGACCTTGATAACCCCGTCCTTATCCCCATGCCATGCCCAGACGGGCAGCTTGGCAATTTTCTTACCAAGGGTTTTATCGCCACCTCCGCAAATTGGGACGGCCGCGGCAAAAAGGTCCGGACGACGCTGGATAGCATCCCAAGTACCGTAGCCACCCATGGAAAGCCCCATCACATAGACGCGATCAGGATCGATTTGGTTTTTCTTATCGCCGATGAATTGCTCAAGGGCTTCGAGTGCCATAGCCATCGATTTGGAAGGATTGGGCATCTTGTGCTCCAAGGTACCCCAGTGAACGTCCACCCAGCGTTGGCCATGAGGCACTTGCCCGGCAAAGACATAAGATTGTCGGCTCGTGGAAACGCCTTGCTTGGCGAAGGCCTTGATGCCCCCTGCGTCCTTCAGTTGCCCCTTATTGTCGTTCCCGCGACCGCCAGCTCCGTGCAGGAAAAAAAGAAGAGGATACTTGTTCCCTGGTTCCACCTTGTCGGGAGCACGCCATCGGTAATGGAAGGCGGTCTTGGGAGAGTCTCCCCATGTGACGGGAACATAGGATGCAAAACCATCATCAAGCTTTTCGGGTTGAGCGACATTCATAAGCAAGAGAATTGAGGCGAGCGAGAAGCTGAAGATTTTCATAAGGATCAATTAAATTTCATGAGGTGGTGGATTCAACTTTGAAATGCAAAGAAGAGAAAAGACATTGATTATTAAAGCTTAAAATGGGCTAAAGTTTACATGACAACTACCTCCCAAATATCAAATCCTGCGAGAGTTAGGACATCTATAAAAGAAGGCGTGAGAAGAAATTAACGAAAGTCCCCTACCCTGCCCTCACCGCTGAAAATAGAAATTGCTGGGCTAATCCTGCATGTGGTCCGAAATGAATGCGACCGAAAGAGGCAATCTGATCGAGGCTCCATCCGCCTAAACCATAACGATCGGCCATTGCCTTGGCTATCCAAGTGTCGACAGGAAATGCCTCGAGCTTGGCTCCTCCAAAAAGCAGGGCGCAATCAGCTACCTTGCCACCCACGCCAGGTAACTCAGTAAGCTTAGATCGTGCCTCCATGTAAGGCATCGCTTCGCAATTTCTCAAAAAGCCAGGCTCGGCTGCGATCCGTTCAGCGGTTGCAGCAACGTACTTCGCCCGATAGCCAAACTTTAGAGCCCTAAAGTCTGGCTCAGCAACCTCGGCAAGTCTTTCCCAAGTTGGAATTGCATGTATGCCCGGAACAAGTTCTTTTCCGAATTCCTGCGCTGTCTTCAGGCACAGGTCTTTTATTTGTGGAATGCTTTTAACTGAGCTTAGCAGGAAGCAAAACAAGGTCTCGGAGAGGGGTTGCCTGAGGATTCTAAGACCACGAAACCTCTTCATTGCATCGGCAAGGACAGGATCGCTTCGCCAGGGCAACGAGTTGCATATTGCATCGTATTCGGAATCAATGGCAAGGTAGCGAAGGATTTCTTTTCTTTCTAGAGTTCGTTGTTTAGGAGTTCGCCACTCAAGAGAGCCAGACGTGATTCTTAACTCGGTGATATTATCTCCCCAAGTGCCCAGCCATGATCCAGAGGCTGTTTTTGCCCAAAGGAAAGATTGGCCTCCTTCGAGGGTCTCGGCGAGGGAACGTTCGGTGAAGCTGGTTTTCTTTCCCAGGCTACGCCAAGGGGTGAAGGTCACGATCCGCTCTCGACCTTGTCGGCAGGATGTTCCCAGAGAAAGCTTTTTCTCTCGGCTAGAACCTCGCCGGAGGCATCGACCAAACGCAAGCGCCAAGCAACCGGCCGAGCAGTCTTATCGGGCCAGTCATCACCGGTTAACCCGATATATACTTCTTTGCCGCGTGTACGTTTTTCGGGAACCGGAATGCGAATCGTTTGGGTTTCGGGATCATCGGGTCGGATAAACTCAACAACGAATTGAGTTCCCTGCGGGAGCTTGCGGGAATGTTCGTCCAGCGAAAGAATGAAATAGAGCCCCTCCCTTTCCGCAGGGTGCGAACGACAAAGGAAACGATTGCCCGGATTTTCCCGGCCAGTAAAGTATTCGCTGATTCTCTTGAATGATTTCGCCTCGACGTACCTGTAGGCAACGTGACGAAACTCAAGCGCATGGGTAGCCGATAAACCGGCCAAGTGAATCGCGCAGAAATATAAAAGAGCTCGGCGTTTCATGAAGATCGCCGAGGAAACACTCAGTCCTCTTTCTTCTCTTCTTCGGGAGATTCTTCCTCCGTAGCATCGCTGGATTCCACATCCGATTCAGCTTCCTCGGATGACTCTTCGGCAGCCGCAACTTCTTCTTCTGCGGGCTCTTGATCGTCGCTCGCATCATCAGCTTTCGCATCGGGTTGCGCACTTGATTCGCCTGCATCTTCAGATTCAGAAGATTCTTCCTCCTCGGCGGGTTCCTCGGCTTCAGGCTCGGCTTGTTCAGCGGAATCTTCGGGCGACTCCTCTTTGGCCGCAACCTCTTCGACGGGGGTTTCCTCTGCTGGTGTCGATTCCGCAGACTGAGTCTCTTCGCTTGAAGTCTCCTTCTCTTCCACGGAATCTACTCCAAGGATATCGACTGACGAGGCTTTATCGGCAACAGGCTCCTCGACCACTTCTTCCTTCACTTTCTCGGAAGCAGACTTCTTGGGAGACGCCTTGCGTTTCGACTTTGGCTTTGCAGCCGCAGTTTTCCGTCCCTTCTTAGAAGCAGGGAGAGATTCTTTTAATGCCGCCTTACGGCGAGCCAAATAAGCCTTGCGGCGCTTACGCTTTATAACCTTCTTGTATTGAGTGCCCATGGGTTTGTATATTGGGGAAACTTTCTAAAAATAGGAAAAACGAGCTCTATGGCAAGGTTCAAGAACGCCATTAAAAAAAACGGGGCGGAATAGCTTTTGACTACCCCAGCCCCGAATGACTTGTTCGAATATCCTTAGCTAAACCAAGCCAAAATACTAACTACCAGGCATACTGCCAACCAAGGCTCCATATGGAATCGGTTTCCAGTTGCACGCCGTTTACATCTTCGCTCATCGGGGTTTCCCATTCGACTGCCAGACGATGCCCCTTGAAAGTTCCGTTTCGGCGATAGTAATTCAGACCGAGCCCAAAGGTGCTAATATCGCGACCTTGTGAAGCGGGGTCGAAACCAGGACTGTCCATCATTCCCATATTATCGGTTCTACGTTTTTCGATATCAGCATCCTTCCCGTCAATCTCGCCCTGAGTGACGTAATCGAACTTTGCCGAAAGGCTAAAAGAATCAGTTAGCTTTCGTGCACCCCATAGAATTGCATCAAAGCGGTTGCCGAGGCTGTAGTCACGATCGTTACCTCCTATTCTTAGGACGCCGCCAACTTGAGCACCCCACGAATAGTTGTCGGTTTGGCCAAGAAAAGTAAGGGCAGGAAGAAAGTCCCAAGTACCAGAACCAAGCTGCATCCCGTATCCGAGAATTTTACCGTCAGATGCTTTTTCGTCGATGGAACCAGTGGGGGCGCTGATGCCGAAATTTAAATGAACACGTTGGCCGTTGTTCCAAGACGCGAGGTTGTAGAGACCGCTGAGCTTAATGTCTCCGAAGCCATTACTTTCAGCATATTCAGTCGAGGTGTTCATGCCCATTTTCATGAGCATATCCATTTCATTGTCCAAATAATTGAGCATCGCCATAAGGGTCCACTTCTCGGAAATGGCATGCATAGCACCTAGCATATGCATGTTCATGCTCATTTTGATTGGAACCATCCCGTAGGGTTTCCCCATGCCAATAAGAGAGTTTGGATCTACGCTTGAAGAGCCTTTTGACAATCCTTCCATATCCATGGTCATATAGCGGTAGGAGAGCATCCATTCGCCCATGGCATGCATGTGGTCACCCATCACGGTGATAGGCGCATGACCATCGGGGCGACCTGCGGTCCAAGGCCCTTCATGGGCGTTGAGAATACTTGCTGTCGTTGCAAGGAGAAGAAGTTTTGTCGTCAATTTTTTCATTAGATATTTGGATTAAAGTTAACTTAGCAAGAAATGGGTTGGGAGTTGAGTGGACCTTTCGATCATGCCATGCGAACGCATTCGAGCGTTAGGCAAAATCAAGAAAGCTCCCAAGCGGAGATTGGCATCATGCACGACCTCGAAACCAAGAAAGGCCGCAGTCGTTCGCCTAGGGCAGCTCGGATCTCAAGCGAATCGCGGAGGAGGCACAGCGGTTTCCCGAACACCCAAACAGGGAATCCGCATATCCTCGGTCAAACTTCCAAGAATTGGAGATGGCGCCACAACCACGACATCCGCGGACAAAAGCACGAGGGGTATTTTTGCAAAGGAAGTGTCAAAGGTCGCGGACTGTTGCTTTTCTTCGGCCTGAGCTGTCGAAGCGCTTACGAAATCACATCCTGCGCAACGGTAATCGCCATTAAAAGTATCGCTCAAGGATTCGCGAACAGATCCCGTACGCTCGACTAAGTCGGAAAACATGTCCACCCATGCACCGAATTGGACGACGCCAAGAGGCAATCTAGCTGCAGAAATCGCAGCGAAAAGACATAAAAGAATACAGGTTTTGCGGAACATGAAAAAAAGTAAACGACTTTTATGAAAGGAAAAGTTGAGATAAGTTCAACGGGAAAGAGCTTAAAAATTATGAATTTTGAGTAGGGTCGAACAAACAATCATAGATCATCACGAAAAAATACGCGCAAGCGTCCAATAAACACCCATGCATGCAATGACGGTCGAACCAGGAATGACGATATACTTTCTGTAGTCTTCCTGTTTTTTGATAAATAAGGTTAAAGCAAAAGCAATGGAGAGAATGGCCAACTGGCCGGCTTCCACCCCTAGGTTAAAGCCAAATAATCCCGCAACAAGACTAGTCGGATGAAGTTCGAATTCGCTCAAGGCTCCGGCAAAGCCCAAGCCATGGATAAGACCGAATGCAAAAACAATCACAAGACGACGAGGTTTGTAGCCGGGGAAGAAGATATTTTCCAAGGCGACTACAGCAATGCTTGCGGCGATTAACGGTTCGACAATAGAAGATTCAATTGTAACGAAGCCAAGAGTAGCCAACCCGAGAGTGATGGTATGGGCGACTGTAAACATAGTGACTTGTAGCAAAAGAGGTTTCCATTGTCTGGATAACAAGAACAGTCCAAGCACAAAAAGAATGTGATCAACGCCCAAGGGCACAACATGCACGAACCCTTGCCGAAGGAAGGAAAGAAAGGTGCTGAAGGTGTCGTTTTGACTGCTGCTTTTGTCTTCAGGCGAGAGGAAATGGGTTGAGGCGGGGACAGTCGAGTTTACTTCTGCGGCAATTTGCGAAATAGCGGGATCGTGAAAAAAAGCCGTCAGGTCCAAAGTAAAGCTTTCTTCTCCCGGCCATAGAACGTTAACCCTCTTTTGGCCCTTTCTATTCAGTACGTTCATGAATACGAGATCGTATTCTGCGGTTTCTTGAGCTTTGATTTGATATGAATTTACATTAGCAGCCGGCGAATGCTTGTAAGATCCGCGAAGAAAAAACGCCTCTCCTTCCAGTTCAAATTTCTCGTGACTTTTGCCAACAAATTCGTAGCGGAATTCAGGAAGAAACCAGACGCCTTGGTCGAAACGAACTCTCAAGGCCTTTGCCACAAGGCTACCAGCGTTTTTCACCAGAGCCTTGCGTTCACTGGCATCCAATCCGTCAAATGCTTCTCGCTGGAGAAACGGTTCCTTTTCCGGATCCTCAGAAAAGCACCTCGGATCAATTTCGACACTGATGGTCATTGAGCCATTTGAATCAAATGAACCGAGGACGGGTATGTCAGGAATCGGATGCCCCTGCAAAAAGCCAAAGCTACCGGAAATAGAAAGTAAGAAGACGAGATGTCTCATGAGGTGCTACTGAAAAGAGAAGAGAGGATGTCAGAAAAAAAATGAAATTAATGAAGAATCCTTCTTGAATAATCCTGAAACCAATATTTCTTAAAATACTTCAACATTATCAAACACAAAGGTATACCCAATATGAAAAAATTATTAGTATTTATAGCATCTCTAACGCTAGCAGGAGCCGTCTTCGCAGGTTGCCCCTCCAAAGCTTTCAAGGCAAAGCTCGTAAGCTTTGACAAGGAATCGAAAACTTTAAGTCTAAAGGCTGGCAAGAAAGACTTGAAGGTAAAGGTAGGCAGCAAGACTGAAATGGTTGGCTTTGAATGCCCAACCAAACTTACAGCTGGCGCCAACCTCGAAATCCACGGCTGCAATTGCGCGACCAAAAAGGGAAAAGTCCAAGAAGCTACCAAACTGGCCGTAGTCGCCAAAAAGGGGAAAAAAGGTAAGAATAAGAAAGACAGCTAAGAAAATTTTCTATTTTAATTACAAAGCCTCCGGGAAACCGGAGGCTTTTTTGTTGGAACACAAAAGCTCTCCAAGGAACGAATACGACAATCAAGAACCAGCTTTGGCAATTGATTTCGCACCCCCTTGACAAGAGAAACTAAGCGACCATTGCCAAAACAAACCGCCCTTCGGACCGAATACCCAAGCCAAAACAAATAATATGCCAGCCGTTACCACTATAGCCCCTGCGATTGAACAGTCCAACCACTTGGCGAGGTGAAAACCACCTAGGGCATATGCCAAGGACAGAGGTGCCACGCCAAGCAGCAAAGCCGGTAAACGCTCGTAAAAGAAACTGGCCGTAACGGCAGGAAAAATAAGCATCGCAACGACTAGCACGACTCCGACTGCCTCGAAGGCCGCCACAATAGTAAGGGCCAAGGCAATCATAAGCCCGTAATGAGCAGCATTCACGTGCATGCCGAGTGATCGTGCAAGCCCTACATCGAACGATGTTACAAGGAGCACCCTGTAAAAAACGACAACTAGAACTATGTCCAACAGTGCTACTGTGCCCATAGTGGCAATTGGCAAAGGACCAAAATTGGTTCCGCCCAAAATGAAGCTTTCCCGCAAGGGAACTAGGCCTATCTCACCATAAAGCACGCAATCGGCATCGAGGTGGACATTGTCGAGCCAAATGCTGATTATCACCACACCCACCGCAAAGAGCGTAGTGAAGACGATTCCAATGGCTGCGTCGGGCTTCACCCTTGACTTGCGGTGAATCAGCTCAATCAGAACCGTGGTAAGAACACCCGCGACTGTAGCTCCAATCAACATTGCAGGCAACGAACGAGAGGAAGTGAAGACAAAGGCAATAGCAATACCAGGCAACAGGCTGTGGCTGATGGCATCTCCCACCAAGGCAAGACGGCGTGCAACCACGAAATTTCCGATGACACCGCAAGCCAAGCATACAAAAAAGCCCATTAGGACGACTTGGAAGGTGCTCTCGATGTCGGACAGCCAAGGATCCACGAAAACGGAACCATAGTCAAAGGTCGGAAAAAACTCTTCGCGCATCGTGTTTAATTTTGCCGGAAGTACCCTGTGGCGGATGCAGGATTAGTTGATAAGCCGGCACCACGTTCTATGTCCTCGAGACTGGGGATGGCTGACCCGTGAGGATCGCGTCGGGGGTCCTTTAGGATGCGCTCGAGATGACGCACGACTTTTTCACCCAAAACATGCTCGATCTTTTCGGCATCCTCATGAACATGATCAGCGGCATAACGTGCCTCGTTGGTCAAGTAGAGCTCCCAAAGGCGGTGGTTACGAACAATTTGGCAGGCTCGTTCCCAACCGGCGGGAGTAAGGGAGAGTCTGGCGTCTTGGGAATAACGAGGACCAGTATGATCGGAACAAAGCAAGCTCGCGAACCCGGCTTTTACGAGATCATCAGCCTCTCGTCGAGCCTCGGCCACGCTTTGCCGTCTACGGGCGGCCAGAGCTCCAACTGTTACGGATTCTTTAGAAAAATCGCCCGCCTCGAGCACTTGATAGGCAGCCTTCATTGTATTCTCAAAACTCACTTGGCGAACTCGGTTTCGACGCCTAAGCCACTTGGAAATCAACCCATGCTTGGGCCCGCAAAAAAAGGCGACGACAAAGAAAGAAGTACAGGCAAGAACCATGAAAGGACCCGTGGGCAGATTATTGCCGAGAAAAGAGCCGTAAGAACCGAACAATCCTCCCGCGACCCCAAACAGGGTCGAAAGCAACAGCAAAGTTCCCATCCGATCGGTCAGCAAGTAGGCAGTGGCTGCAGGAGTAATGAGAAGAGCGGAAACAAGAACCACGCCCACCGCCTGCAGGGAGGTGACCACAGCAAAAGTGAGACCCACGAGGAGCACGTAACGCATAAACTCAACGGGTACGCCCACGGAGCGAGCAAAGCCTTCGTCAAAACTCGTTACGAGAAGCTCCTTGTTAAAAAGAGTGACCATAAGCAGGGCCCCTATGGCAACCAACCCCATCAAGCCGACGTCTTCGGACGAAAGGGCGGCGGCTTGCCCGAAAAGAAATTTATCAATGCCGGACTGGTTACCGAATTCCATTTCCTGAATAACCGTCAAAATACAAATACCCACGGCATAGAATCCGGAAAGCACTAGACCCAAGGCACTGTCCTCTTTCACCCTTGTGGTTTTGCGTATCCAGGCAACCACCACCGTTCCCAATAGACCAGCCACAGTAGCGCCGACAAAAATAGCCAAGGGATCCTTGGTGCGACTCCAAAGGAAACCGAGAGCAACTCCTGGTAGCACCGCGTGCGACAAGGTATCGCCGAACAATGCCAAACGTCGGGCAACCACATAGCCGCCGAAAAGACCACAACTGACACCCATGAAGACGGAACCAAGAACAGCATTGCGGACGGCTGCATCACGCAAGCTGAGGAAGCGAAAGGTCTGTTCACTCCAATCTAGATCGGTCACGCCCCCGATGCGGGTGGCATGGACTAACGCAGGAAAAGCAAAAAAGACCAGCAACACACAAATCGGGCTTATTCGTGGAACTTTCATTTATAGCTTGGGGTTGCCTTCTTGCTCGAACTCCGAGCGACCAGCTGCTTGGCCGGCGACATCCGACAGGATAGTGAGACGACCTCCGTAGGTTTTTTGCAAAAGATCGGGAGTGAAGGTTTCCTCCATTGCCCCAAAAGCAACAAGTCGCATGTTGAGCAGCATAAGCTTATCAAAATATTCACGGGCAGATGAAAGATCGTGATGGACTACGATGAGGGTTTTGCCCCGATCCTTCAGATCACGCAGCAACTCCACAATAGCAGTCTCGGTAGCGGCATCAACCCCGGCAAAAGGTTCGTCCATAAGATAAAGATCGCTCTCCTGAGCAAGAGCTCGGGCAAGAAATACGCGTTGCTGCTGCCCGCCGGAAAGATTGCCGATCTGGCGGTCCGAGAAAGGCAGCATGTTCACTTTTTCCAAACATTCGACAGCAATTTCACGATCTCGCTTGCTTACTCTCCGCATGAAGCCGGCATGACCGTATCGCCCCATAAGCACTACATCCATGACGCTCACCGGAAAATCCCAATCAACTGATTCTCGCTGTGGAACGTAACCGACACGCGTAACAGCTTTTTTGTATGGTTGGCCAAAGATTTTCACCCACCCGCCATTAGGCTGCACGATACCCATGATGGTCTTGATCAGGGTAGACTTACCAGCCCCGTTCGGCCCTACCACACCGACCAAGGATCCAGCCTCAACAACGGCATCAACACCATAAAGGACTGGCTTGCGATCATAGGAAACCGTAAGGTCGTGAATCTCCAGTGGAGGAGCAATATGAACCATACAATTACTTCAACCCTTCCACAATAGTATTCACATTATGCTTCATCATGCCAGACCAGGTGCCTGTATCGTATTCCTCCCCATCCGGTCCCTTTTCCAAACGACCCGTTTGGCCCATGGAGTCGGAAAACAATTCTCCTCCGATCTTCACACCAGCTTCCTTGGCGATGCCCTCAATAATAGCAGGATTAACACTGCTTTCGACGAAAATAGCCTTCACCTCATGTTTTTTCACGAAGTCGACCATGGCGACTCGATCGGCAAGGCCTGCTTCGGTAGCAGTGGAAATTCCTTGAACGGCGAGGACTCCGAGACCAAAAGCGCGCCCAAAGTAATTGAAAGCATCGTGACTGGTAACAAGATAACGAGATTCTTTAGGTAATCCACTTATACGCACCTTTGCCCATTCGGTCACGGCGAGGTACTCTTTCTTCAGTGCCTCTGCTCTTTCGGTATAGCCAGCCTTCCCCTCAGGATCATTTTCAGCGAGTGCATTACTGACGACATCGATGCACTGAGACCAGATCGCAGGATCGAACCATACGTGAGGATCCCAGTGTCCTTCAAACTCTTCAGGTTCAAGGAGTAATTCTTCGGACACATTCTCGGTTACCGCATAAGTTTTGGTTCCCCTACGAGAGACCTTTGCAAAAACATCAGCCATACGACCTTCCAGCATAAGACCACTGAAGAAAATCAAATCAGCCTTTGCCAAGGTAGCCGCATCTCCCGCAGATGGCTTGTATAAGTGGGGATCTACGCCAGGACCCATTAGTGCAATCACATCCAAACGGTCACCGGCTACAAACTTCACAATGTCCGTCACATGAGTGGTCGTTGAAACGATAACGAGCTTCCCTTCAGAATTCCCCTCACCGCATCCGGCAAAAAACAAAAAAGTAAAGATTGATCCAAGTCCCCGGAGTGCCACCAATCGACTCGTAACAAAAAAACGAAGCACTGGATTTTTTGTATTAAAAGATTTCATTTTGATTAATCAAAGTCTCTTCCTCGAATAACCTTGTGTCAATCCTTTTGGTATACTTTGATCAATACTTCACATGCCAAGCGCAACAGTAGAAAATTACGTCAAAAAGATTCTCGTCCTGTCATTAGAAACGGACGAGGAACAAGTGGGTATGGGAGAAATCGCCAAGGGACTAGAGGTAGCAGCAGGCACGGCTACTTCGATGATCAAGAACCTAGAGCGGTCAAAGCTCGTACGCTACAAGTCGAGGCAGGGAGTAACCCTTACCGCAAAAGGACGCAAACTGGGTATGGACATGCTGAGGCGGCATCGACTCGTGGAAACCTTCTTGGTTGAAACCTTAGGGCTGGACTGGACGGAGATTCATCTAGAAGCCGAGGAATTGGAACACGCAATATCGGACAAAGTTCTCGATCGACTGGACAAATTTCTCGGGCGACCTGAATTCGATCCTCACGGCGATCCCATACCTACAAAGAACGGAAAATTTGCAGAACGGCGAATCCGCAACTTGTTGGAGTGCCAAAGCAAACAAACCCGCACAATCAAACTTTTGACTGACCAGAGCACCGATTTTCTGAACTTCGCAAGAAGGAAGGGATTAGTCCCCGGAACCTCGGTCGAAGTTACCAACCGCGATTTAATTTCTGATGCGGTAGAATTGCGAGTTGGTAAGAAAAAGTCTTTTACTCTCGGCTCGAAAGCAGCCAAAAAGATTTTAGTTTCAAGCTAGTTTTGGATAATTGGCATAGCCTCCGCAGTTCGTTAAAAAGCAGTTTTTGAAGCATGAAGTATTAAGTAAAAGAGAAAAAAAGTCTTTGCAGGGCATTTGTTTTCCCTCAAGATGATTCTCCCTTTTTTTCGACCTCATTAAACATCTCCAAACAACCCGAATTATGGCGAGACCAGTAACTTTATTCACAGGCCAATGGGCCGACCTTTCACTTCCCGACTTAGCCGCAAAGGCAGCTGAAATGGGTTACGACGGTTTGGAACTTGCCTGCTGGGGCGACCACTTCGACGTGGACAAGGCGGCAGTCTCCAAGAAGTACTGCAACGAGAGGTGGGAAATCCTGAGCGACCATGGGCTGACCAGTTTCGCCATTTCCAGTCACCTTGTCGGGCAAGCCATTTGCGACCTAATCGACGATCGTCACAAAGCTATTTTGCCTGAAGACGTATGGGGCGAAGGTGATCCCGAGAAGGTTCGTCGTCGGGCAGCAAGAAAGATGGCCAAAACCGCCAAGGCCTGCCGGAATTTCATCAATTGCAAACCTGGGCACGGCAAAAAGGATGATTTCCCCGCGGTGGTGAACGGCTTTACGGGGTCCAGCATATGGCACTCAATCTATGCGTTTCCGCCAACCGACCAAGCTTATTGGGAAAAGGGCTATGAAGATTTCGCCAAACGCTTCGGCCCCATCATGGAGGAGTTCGAAAAGCATAACGTAAACTTCGGGTTGGAAGTCCACCCGACTGAAATAGCCTTTGACATCGCTAGTGCCGAACGAGCGATAAAGGCCCTTAAGAACCACAAGCGTTTCGGCTTCAACTACGATCCTTCCCACCTCGGGTATCAAGGAGTAGACTATGTCAAATTCATCCGAGACTTCGCTGACCGGATCTATCACGTCCACATGAAGGATGCTTGGTGGGGTCATGGAGATGGTTCCGTTGGGGTATTCGGGGGCCACACAACATTCGCCGACCCTCGGCGCTTTTGGGACTTTCGGTCGGTCGGTCGAGGCGACGTCGACTTCGAAGAGATTATCGTAGCCCTCAACGACGTCGGCTATAAGGGTCCGCTTTCGGTCGAATGGGAAGACAGTAGAATGGATCGCTTTCATGGGGCCGAGGAATCATGCGATTTCGTTAAGGAGCTTGCTTTCAAACCCAATGAAATGGCATTCGACTCAGCATTTGACAAAGACAACCAGTAACGATGTCCGATCAAGCCATATAATTAGTCTGACGGAGAAATAATATTGATATGAAACGTAAACTACGCATGGGAATGGTCGGTGGAGGTCGCGGAGCCTTCATTGGAGGTGTTCACCGAGCAGCTGCAAACTTGGACGGACAATTCGAACTTGTTGCTGGGGCGTTCTCCTCGGACCCAAAAAAATCAAAGCTCTCCGGCAAGGACTTCTACGTCGATCCAAAGAGAACTTACTCAAGCTATCAAGAGATGGCCGAAAAGGAAGCCGCCTTGCCTGAAAACGAGCGTATCGACTTCGTGACCATCGTGGTACAGAACTACTTGCACTTCGAAGTAGCCAAAACCTTCCTCGAGGCTGGCTTCAACGTGATATGCGACAAGCCCGTAACCTACGACCTCGAGCAAGCGCGTGAGCTTCGCAAGATCATCAAAAAGTCGAAAAAGGTCTTTGCACTTACTCACAACTATACCGGCTACCCAATGGTTAAGTTGGCCCGTGACATGGTCAACAAGGGGGAGCTCGGCGAA
>Ga0209362_1001181_pt1 | contig 21387 bp, 19 predicted proteins | sample SaaInlV_165m_DNA_FD_184680 | JGI IMG/M metagenome (GOLD analysis project Ga0209362, IMG submission 184680) | Marine microbial communities from expanding oxygen minimum zones in the Saanich Inlet - Saanich Inlet SI037_S3LV_110m_DNA (SPAdes)... | ecosystem: Environmental > Aquatic > Marine >...
TAATGGTGGAATAACATCTGTTGATCAAATAAAACCACTTCTTCAAAAAACTGATGGTGTAATGATTGGAAGAGGTGCTTATCACACACCTTATATGTTGGCAGATATTGAAAAAGAAATTTTTAAAAATGAAAATATTCCAAGTAGACAAGATGTTATTGAGCAATTAATTCCTTATGTAAAAGATGAGCTTAAGAAGGGGACTAGACTAAATCAAATAATGAGACATACTCTAGGTTTGTTTCACGGACAAACGGGTGCTAGTTATTGGAAAAGATATCTTACCGAAAATATGTGTGTAAGAGACGCGGATGTTCAAAAAATTGATCACATAATGGATAAAATTAAGTATAATAATGTTGATACAAGCGTAGGGCAATCTGCTTAATTCAATTTTAGCAAACGAATATAGTTATTTCATTTTATTAATGGTGCTAACTGCAGTGCCAGTAGGTTTTTTAGCTGGTTTGTTTGGTATTGGTGGAGGACTAGTAATAGTCCCATTCTTATTTTATGTATTCGAAAGCTTAAATATTGATGTAAATTATATTATGCATCTAGCTGTAGGAACTTCTTTTGGCATCATTATTCCAACATCTTTTGTTTCTGTAATGACGCATTATAAACTTGGAGCTGTAGATACAAATTTGGTTAAAACTTATGGGATATTTACAGTGATAGGTGTTTTAATTGGTACAATTTTTGCAGTTTATTTAGATACTAAAAATATGGTTTTGTTTTTTTCGTTAGTAATTTTTTTGCTAAGTTTTTATTTATTATTTTTGAAAGAAAAAGAAACCTCAATAACAATTTCAATTAAACAGAAATATAAAATTATTTTTGGCTTAATTTCAGGATTTATTTCTGCACCAATGGGTATTGGCGGGGCTGTTATGAATGTGCCGATTTTTAAATTTTTCGGTTATTCAATTAATAGAGCTATTGGAACAGCTGCAGCAATCGGTTTTTTTATTGCCTTATTTGGAGCTATTGGTTTTATTATTAGTGGCACTTATTTAAAAACCAATCTGCCTCTAAGTGTGGGTTTTTTAAACATACCTACTTTTTTAATTTTCATTCCTATTACAACTTTTATGGCTAGAATTGGTGCACGAACAGTTCATAAAATCGATAAACAAAAAATAAGCAAATATTTTGGACTTTTATTGTTCGTGGTAGCTTGTAAATTTTTATACGAATATTTTACGATTTAACCTTTAATTCTAATTTTAAATTAGAATAGTAATAAATTATTTAATATTAGTGTATGCACAAACTTTATTTCCATCAAGATCTCTAATATAACAATAATAATCTCCTGATCTTATTCCTGGAGCTCCTTCATCTTTTCCACCTAATTTAATCCCAGTATTATAAAATTTATTAACAGTTTTTTTTGAGTTTACTAAGAATGATATTTGTGTACCGTTTCCATAAGTTGCTTTTTCTTTATTAACTGGGTTAGTTACATAAAATTCAATTTCTTCAACTTTATTTTTTGATGAATATCCTGCATATTTTTCATTTGTCACTACTCTTTTAAAATCAATAGCTTTAAGCAATACATCATAAAAATTAATTGCTTTATTAAGATCATTAGTTCCGATCATTATAAATCCAATCATGAATTAATTCCAACCTGTAACTGTTTTAACCTCTAAGTATTCTTCAAGACCCCACACTCCACCTTCTCTTCCATTTCCTGATTGTCTGTATCCACCAAAAGGAGTTCCAGCGTCCGCTGGTTTACCATTAATGTAAACACATCCTGATCTTAATTTTTTTGCAACACGGTGAGCTTTTTCCTTATCTTCCGTTTGCAAATAATTTCCTAATCCATAAGAAGTATTATTAACAATATTGATAGCTTCATCTTCTTTTTCAAATGGGATAATTGATAAAACTGGACCGAAGATTTCTTCTTTTGCGATTCTCATTTCATTTGTAACGTCAGTAAATATAGTGGGTTTAATAAAGTATCCTTTGTTTAATCCATTAGGTAATTCTGGTCCACCTGCTGCCAATGTTGCACCTTCCGAAATTCCACTTTCAATTAAGTTAATGATTTTATCATACTGTATTTTTGAAATTACGGGACCAATATGATCACCTTTTTTTGATGCTTGATCTACTTGAATTTTATTTGCTTCATCTACGGCATCTTTGACTGCTCTTTCATAAATTGATTTTTCAACAAGCATTCTTGTTGGTGCATCACATGACTGACCAGAATTACTCATCACATTTCGAATTCCATCTCTGACTGCATCTTTATAACTGTCAGCAAAAACAATGTTTCCACCTTTGCCTCCTAATTCAAGACATACTCTTTTTATTGTTTCGGATGCATTTTTAGAAATTAATCTTCCAGCTCTTGTTGAGCCAGTAAAAGAAACCATATCAATATCTGGGTGACTTGAGATTTGAGTTCCAACACCAGAACCATCACCATTTACTAAATTAAAAACACCCTTTGGAAAACCAGCTTCATCAATCATTTCTGCAAATAACATTCCTGAAATTGGTGCAATTTCCGAAGGTTTTAAAATCATAGTACATCCTGTGGCAAATGCAGGGATGACTTTTAAAGCAATTTGATTAATAGGCCAATTCCAGGGAGTAATTAAACCACAAACTCCAATAGGTTCATAATAAATATGATTATTTGATTTTTCATCAAAATGTTTGTCAAATTTAAAATCTTTTAATCTTAAGATAAAATCTTCCAGATGGGTTTGCCCTGATATTGTCTGTACATCTGTTGCCCAGTTCATAGGTGCTCCCATTTCTAAAGAAATAGCTTCAGCCATTTCTCCAGATCTTTTTTTGTAAATAGATAATAGTTTTTTTAAATAATTTAAACGTTCTTCTTTTGAAGTTTCCTTCCATGTTTCAAATGCTGTTTTTGCAGCCTTTACAGCAAGGTCAGTATCTTCTTTTGATCCTAATGAAATAACTGCAAACGGATCTTCATTACACGGATTTATAACTTCAAAGTTGTTTATCTTAGTAGGTGATATCCATTTTCCATTAATATAAAAATTTCTTTTATCCAACATGATTAATTAGTAGCATATAAAATATATTTTCTAAGCTTTTTCTTAAAATTTGAAATTAACATAAATAATAAAAGAAATAATTTAAAAAAATGTGCTAAGATTTCTCAAAATTTATTACTAGAATCATATTTTACCTGATAATAATTGACCATGTTTAATTTGAAACAAATAATTTCGTCTATTGCAGATGCTGGTCAGAAACTTTTTAAGAAAAATGATATTAAGAGAAATGATCTAGATTCAATTTTATCTCTGTGTGATGACTTAATCTCTAATAAAGGTGCTGCATTTGGTATTGCGGTTGCAAGAGATATTACTGAACTATACCAAACACTTTCGAATGAAAATAAACTTTTATTTTTTAAAAAAATTAATGAAAAGTATAAAGCTAGCTTTACAAAAGTTAATGAAGCAATTGATATTTATAAAAATTCACAAAATGAAAAAAGTTTATTTAATTTATTTAAAGTTTCAGAGGGTTATAGAAGAATTCTTTTTAGAAGAATGAATATGGCACCCAACGGAACTTCAATTATAGTTGCTCTAAGAGAAGATTTATTAAATATTCTAAAAGATAACAATGAACTAAGAGGACTAGATAATGATCTAAGGCATTTATTTAGAGACTGGTTTAACCCTGGATTTCTTAAACTTGAAAAAATTACATGGGATACAAAAGCAGCTGTGTTAGAAAAAATTATTAAATACGAAAGAGTTCATCAAATAAAAGATATGAATGAACTTAAAAGAAGATTAGGAGAAGATAGAAGATTTTTTTCATATTTTCATCCAGCTCTTGAAGATGAACCAATTATTTTTGTTCAGATAGCTCTCACAAAAGGTTTGGGGAAATCAATACAAGAAATAATGAAACCATCAAGCGGAGATCAAAAAGAAAATGATACTGCAACTTTTTACTCAATTAGCAACTGCCAAGAAGGTCTATCAAGAGTTACTCTAGGTAACTTTTTAATTAAGAGAGTTGTTTATGAACTCCAGGAGGAGCTTCCTAATATTAAAAATTTTGGAACTTTATCGCCAATACCAAAATTTGCTGAATGGTTTTCTTATTTAGATGAAAATAAAATGAAAACAATTTTGGGAAATTTAAAAACAGATTTATCATTTTTAAAATCATCTGATTTAAAGTTAGGTGACAATAGAATACTTTTAAACAAAGAAGGAATAAAAAGATTAGTTGCTCATTATATAATAAATGAAAAAAACCATAAAGAATTACCAGTTAATGATGTAACTAGATTTCATTTGGGCAATGGAGCAATTGTAGATGATATAGTTGTTAATGCCAATGTTTCTGAAAATGGTTTCAAAAGTTCATATGGTGTAATGATAAACTACCTTTATGAGCTTAAGACTATTGAAAAAAATCATGAAGATTACATGAACAATAAAAAGATTGTTTTCTCTAGTAAGATAAAAAAATTTTTATAAATTTTAGTTTAGTAAATCTGTTTAGAAATGGGGTTGGGGTGGTTTCAGTCTCCCTACGCCACCCTTAATAATTAAATACATGATTCTCTTTGAAAAGTTGTACACTTAATAAGTGAAACTTAACGTTAATAGATTAATTTAAAAATGTTTTTAAAAAGGTTTCCATACTGATAATACTGACTATGCCAACGGTTATTGCCGCGATGAAGCCAACTACAAAAGGTTTATAACCCATAGATTTTAGCTCATTTAAATTTATTGATATGCCAACAGCAGCCATAGCCATAGTTAAAAAAACTGTGGCCAAATTTTTTATATAGCTGATAAAAATTTTCCAGTTCTCATAATTATGAATATCAAGTAAAAAATACTGATCACCAATATTTCTAACAATTATCATTCCTATAAAACCTAGAACAAAATATGGAAAAATATTTAGAATTGAGTAGTTTTTACTCTTTATCTGTCCTCTATTGTATAAAAAAGCAAATAAAGGAATCATAATTACTAAAAAAGTGTTTCTAATCAGTTTTGTAACAGTGGCTATGTTTAAAGTTTCAGGACTATTAAATTGTTGATCATAAATTAAACTAGCTGCTGCCACTTGTGAAGTTTCATGAATAGATGTTCCTAAAAACAAACCAGCTTTTAAGGGTTCACCAAAAAAGTATACTTCAGCAAAATATGGGTAAACAAGCATCGCAACAACTCCAAATAAAGTAATGTTTGCTATTGCGTAGGCTACCTCAGTTTTTTTTGCATCTATAACTGGTGCTGTTGCTACTATAGCTGTAGCACCACACACACTTGTACCTATTGCTATTAGATAAGACATTTTAGATGATATAGGAACTTTTTTAATCAATAACTTAATAAGAACTAGTACACATACTATACAAACAGCAATTAAAGGAATTGCAATAGTTCCAAATTTAAGAAATTCTTCGAAGCTCAATCTTATACCTAAAAAAATAATTCCAAGTTTTAAAATATACTTTTGAGTAAAATCTAGACCTAACATCATACCTGGTCTTGGTGTAAAAGCGTTACCCATAATAATTCCAAGAATAATTGCTATCATCACAGTAGAGATAGGACTTTTAGTAGATCTAAATATTTCTATTGCAATTAAATTGTTAATACCTTGAGAAAATAAACAAAATACTAAGGCTAAAACAACACCAGGAATAATCTTTGTTGAGTTTTGAAAATCCATATTTTGATACTAGCGATATATGAATGCTTAAGCACTTCTATAAAGTTTTGTCATTACAAACTCTTTGTGACCTAAAGCTTCAGCACAAGTTAATCTACCGTTAGCTACTCTTATTGTAGATTTAATTAGTTCATCACCTGCTTGAGACATATTCATTTCACGACTAAGTATTTTTGATACATCACAATCAATGTGTTCACCCATACCTTTAACGGTTAATGGATTAGCAGTTAATTTAATTACAGGTTCGATAGGATTTCCAACAATATTACCTTGTCCAGTTGGAAATAAATGAATATTAAAACCAGCAGCCGCTTGAAGTGTTACACATTCAGCTGCAGCTGAAGAAGTATCCATAAAGTATAAACCTTTTCCTTTAGTAGGTTCTTCTGCTGGTTCTAAAACATCTATGAATTTACATGATCCAATTTTTTGAAAGTTTCCAAAAGCTTTTTCTTCAATAGTTGTAAGTCCACCAGCAATATTTCCTGCTGTAGGTTGACTTTCAGAAAGATCATCAGTTGCCTCTTTAAGTATAAAATCATTATATGAATTCCACGTTTTCATGAATTTTTCTGATGCTTCTGGTGTAGCACCTCTCTTTGCGCAAACAGTTTCAGCTCCCGTAAGTTCTGAAGTTTCTCCAAAACATAAATGAACTCCTAATGGTTCTAATTTATCCATTAAATTTCCAACTGTTGGGTTTGCTGCTAACCCTGATGTTGTGTCAGACTCTCCACATTTTACAGATATCCATAGATCACTTAAAGGACACTCTTCTCTTTGTTTTTCAGAAGCCCACATTACAAATTCTTGAGCTTTTTTTGAAGCTTTCATTACTGTACCAATATCTCCAGTACGCTCAATATGAAAACCTTCAACAGGCTTTCCTGTTTTTGCAATACCGTCGACTATTTTTTTTGTCCATTTAGGTTCAATTCCAATAACTATTACTGCTGCAACATTTGGATTACTTCCAGTTCCGATCATTGTTCTAAAGTGTAATTCTAAATCTGCACCAAATTGAAGTCTTCCATATGAATGAGGTAGAGCAATTGTACCTTTTATATTATTTGCAACAGCCTCAGCACAAGCATTTGAAATATCATCGACTGGAAGAATAATTACATGGTTTCTAGTACCAGCTCTGCCATTTTCTCTTTTATAACCTAAAAAACTTTTTGGGATTTCCATATTTTTTACCATTTTTTTGTTTTAACATTATGAACATGTACATGCTCACCTTTTTTGATTGATTTAACCACTTTACCAATATCATGACCGTATTTTAGAATGGTGTCTCCTTCATTAAGGTCAACCATTGCAATTTTATGCCCTAATTGGATTTCGTTAAGTGATTGAATGTTCACAGTTTTGTCATTTTCCATAATCCAGCAAGAACAGTCCTGTTTTGGAGCTATTTTATCAATGACAACCACTCCCACGTTGTCTTTTTCATCGTGTATTATAATGTCTGTAGTCATAATTGTGTCGATTTGTTTATTTGAATTTTCGAAAATCTTATATATTAATCCTTATAATTATCAAATTATATTGTAAAATTTAACAAAATATTAATAAAAGGTTAAAATCATTATGACTAAAATGACAACTGAGGAAGCTTTTGTAAAAGTTTTACAGATGCACGGTATAGAACACGCATTTGGTATTATTGGTTCAGCATTCATGCCTATCTCAGATATTTTTCCAGATGCTGGTATAACATTTTGGGATGTAGCCCATGAAACAAATGGTGGTTTAATTGCTGATGGTTACACTAGAGCAACAGGTAAGATGTCAATGGTTATTGCACAAAATGGTCCTGGTATTACTGGATTAGTTACCCCGATTAAAACTGCTTATTGGAATCACACTCCACTACTTTTAGTTACGCCTCAAGCAGCGAACAAAACTATGGGTCAAGGTGGATTCCAGGAAGTTGAACAAATGAATTTATTTAAAGATATGGTTTGTTATCAAGAAGAAGTTAGAGATCCTTCTAGAATGGCAGAAGTATTAAATAGAGTAATTGAAAAAGCAATAAGAGGATCGGCTCCAGCACAAATAAATGTACCAAGAGATTATTGGACTCAATTAATTGATATTGATCTTCCTCCAATTGTAAGACTTGAAAGACAAGCGGGTGGTGTTGATGCAATTAAAAAAGCAGCTGATTTATTATCAAAAGCAAAATTTCCTGTAATATTATCTGGTGCTGGAGTTGTAATTGGTGGTGCTATTGAAGATTGTAAAAAACTTGCAGAAAAATTAGATGCACCAGTGTGTTCTGGTTACCAGCACAACGATAGCTTTCCAGGAAATCATCCTCTTGCTGCTGGACCATTGGGTTATAATGGATCTAAAGCTGGAATGGAATTAATTCAAAAAGCAGATGTTGTTCTTGCACTTGGGACAAGATTAAATCCCTTTTCAACATTACCAGGCTATGGAATGGATTATTGGCCAAAAGATGCAAGTATTATTCAAGTTGACATGAATTCAGATAGAATCGGTCTAACAAAGAAAGTATCTGTTGGTATTTGTGGTGATGCAAAATTAGTAGCTCAACAAATTTTAGCACAACTATCACCTACAGCAGGAAATATAGATAGACAAAAAAGAAAAGATATTATTCATCAAACTAAATCTGCTTGGCTACAAAAACTCTCAAGTTTAGACCATGAAGAGGATGATAAAGGAACAGTTTGGAATGAAGAAGCAAGAAAAAGAGATGCAGATAGAATGTCCCCAAGACAAGCATGGAGAGCGATTCAAGCAGGTATGCCTGAGGATGTAATTATATCAAGTGATATTGGTAACAACTGTGCAATCGGAAATGCTTATCCTACATTTGAAAAAGGTAGAAAATATTTAGCACCAGGATTATTTGGTCCTTGTGGATACGGTTTTCCTTCAATACTTGGAGCAAAAATTGGTTGTCCAGACACACCGGTAATTGGTTTTGCAGGTGATGGTGCATTTGGTATTAGCATGAATGAAATGAGTTCATGTGCCAGAGAAGAATGGCCAGCTATTTCGATGGTTATATTTAGAAATTATCAATGGGGAGCTGAAAAAAGAAATACAACTTTGTGGTTTGATGATAATTTTGTTGGTACTGAACTAGACCCAGAATTAAGTTATGCAAAAGTTGCGGTAGCTTGTGGCTTAAAAGGTGTAGCAGTTAAAACTATGGAAGAAACAACAAATGCAATTAAACAATCATGTGAAGATCAAAAGAAAGGAATTACAACATTTATTGAAGTAATTCTTAACCAAGAACTTGGCGAACCTTTCAGAAGAGACGCTATGAAAAAACCAGTTAAAGTTGCTGGAATTAAAAAAAAAGATATGAAAAAACAACCTTCATTAATATAATATTTGATAAAAAATAAAATTAAAAACAGTTCTAATAAAAGTTTTGGAATATTTTTTTCTTTTATTTTCTTAATAATTTCATTTTATCCACTTTTAAATCATAATGAAATAAGAAATTGGTCACTTATTGTAAGTTTGATTTTTTTAATTTTAGCTTTCTTAAAACCTAGTTTTCTTACTCCTTTAAATAATGCTTGGTCTAAATTTGGAATTTTACTAGGTAATATTATTTCCCCCATAGTTATGGGAATAATTTATTTTGTAGTAGTTACCCCCATTGGAATAATAATGAGAATTTTAAAGAAAGATCTTCTTAATTTAAAGAAAAATGAAAAAATTAATACTTATTGGATTGAAAAAGGAGATTCAAAAAGTACTATGAAAAATCAATTTTAGTTATGAGTTTTTTAAAAGAGTTTTGGCAATTCTTAAGAGTTAGAAAAAAATACTGGTTACTACCAATATTACTTGTTTTAGTTTTATTTGGTGGGTTAATTGTATTAACCCAAGGTTCAGTGGTTGCTCCGTTTATATACACACTTTTTTAGAATGAAATCGATCTTAGGAATTTCAGCATTTTATCATGACAGTGCTGCAAGTATACTTGTTGATGGTAAAATTATAGCTGCCGCCCAAGAAGAAAGATTTACTCGAAGAAAGCATGATGCGAGTTATCCATTTAATGCAATTGAGTTTGTTTTGGATCATGCAAATTTAAAACTTAATGAAGTTGATCAAATAATTTTCTTTGAAAAACCTTTTTTAAAATTTGAAAGATTATTAGAAACTTATGTAGCTTTTGCTCCTAAAGGATTTAAATCATTTTGTAAAGCAATGCCTATCTGGTTAAGAGATAAATTATTTCAAAAAAAAATGCTTTTTAATAAATTAAAAAAACATGATATAGATTTTAAAGATGATCAAAAAATTTTTTTCTCTGATCATCATTTAAGCCATGCTGCAAGTGCATTTTTTCCATCCCCATTTGAAGAAGCTATAATTGTAACAGCAGACGGAGTTGGTGAATGGGCTACCACTACAGTTGCTATTGGTAAAAGTAATAATCTTGAAATAAAAAAAGAGATTCATTTTCCACATTCGCTCGGTTTACTTTATTCTGCTTTTACTTATTATACTGGATTCAAAGTTAATAGTGGCGAATATAAACTTATGGGTTTAGCCCCATATGGGAAACCAATATATGAAAACAAGATTATTGATAATTTAATTGATATTAAAGAAGATGGATCTTTTCGATTAGATCAAACGTATTTTAATTATGCTACAGGACTGACAATGACAAATAAAAAGTTTGAAAATTTATTTGGTCAGAAACCTAGAAATTCAAAAAAAGATAAACTGACACAATTTCATATGGATATTGCTGCTTCTATTCAAAAAGTTACAGAGGAAATAATGATAAAATTAGTTAAATCATTAAAAAAAGAATTTAATATTTCAAATCTGTGTTTAGCTGGGGGTGTTGCTCTTAATTGTGTTGCTAATGGTAAAATTCTTAAAGAAAAAATATTTGATAATATTTGGATACAACCTGCAGCTGGAGATGCTGGTGGATCACTCGGAGCAGCTTTAGCACTGTTTTATATTGAGCAAAAAAACCCAAGAAAAGTTAATTTAAATGATGATATGAAAGGTTCATATTTGGGTCCGCTATATAGTCAAAAACAAATTGAAGACCAATTAAATAATGCAGGAGCAAAATACAAGATATTAAATGAAGAAACTTTAATAGATAAAGCATCTACAGATTTATCTATAGGTGAAGCAATTGGATGGTTTCAAGGAAGAATGGAATTTGGACCGCGAGCATTAGGAAACAGATCTATTTTAGGTGATGCAAGATCCCCTGAAATGCAAAAAAATTTAAATTTAAAGGTAAAATATAGAGAAAGTTTTCGCCCATTCGCACCGTCTATTTTAAAAGAAGATTTAACAAATTGGTTTGATATTAATGTTAACAGTCCATATATGCTTATGGTTGCTAATATCAACAAAAGTAAGATTATAGAAATGACTGAAGAACAAAAAAAATTGTTTGGTATTGATAAATTAAATGTAAAAAGATCAGAAATCCCAGCTGTAACGCATGTTGATTATTCTGCTAGGATACAAACAATACACAAAGAAACTAATGAAAAATATTTTAAACTTATTAAAAAGTTTAAAGAAAAAACTGGTTGCCCAATAGTTGTGAATACATCATTTAATGTAAGAGGTGAACCAATAGTAAATACTCCTATAGATGCTTTCAATTGTTTTATGGGAACAGAGCTTGATAAATTAGTTATAGGAAATTGTTATTTAGATAAAAAAGAACAAGATCCATCATTGAAAAAAGATTATACAAAAGAGTTTGAATTAGATTAAATTTTAAGTATGAATATTGAAAATGACCTATCTTGTTCATGGATAAATGATCTTAATCAAAGAACAAATATAAAAACTCTTAATTCAAATGAAGACTGTGATTGGCTTATTATAGGAGCTGGTTATACAGGGTTATCTGCAGCAAGAAAGCTAGGTCAGTTACACCCAAACCAAAAAATTATTTTAGTAGATGCACAATTAGCGGGCGAGGGTGCTAGCAGTAGAAACTCTGGTTATTTAGTTGATACAACTCTTAATGACGGTTTTTCATCTAACAAAGAATTAGAAAATTATAAAAAAAAAGCAGATATATATGACTTAGGAATTAAAGTTGTAAAAAAATTTATTAAAGAATATCAAGTTGATTGTGACTGGAATGAATGCGGTAAATATTTTGCTTCATCTAAAGCTAAAGATAATAAAATATTAGAAAACTTTTCAAATACTTTATTAAAGCTAAAATTTGAACATAATTTATTATCCAAAAATGAGTTAACTAAAAGATTAGGAACTAGTTTTTACAATGTAGCTCTTTATACCAAAGGGGGAATTTTATTGCACCCAGGTAAATTAGTAAGAGCCATGATTGATGCTTTGCCAAATAATGTTTGTTTATTTGAAAATGCATCACTTTTAGAATGGAATAAAAAAAATGATAGAATTTTATGTTATTTTAAAAATGGATACATAAATACCAAAAAAATTATTTTCGCAACAAATGGATTTTTAAAATCATTAGGTATAAAATCAAATTATAATTTTCCAATTACATTAACCGCTAGTATGACAAGACCTTTAACGGATAAAGAATTTAAGTCTATTGGTGAACCAAAAGAGTGGGGTGTGTTACCTGTAAGACCAATGGGAGCCACTATAAGAATGACAAAAGATAGAAGAATTTTAATAAGAAATACAGCTGAAATTCATAATCCTTTAAAAATGTCTCAATTAATTTTAGAACAAAGATCTATTAAGCAAAAAATTGGAATTAAAAGAAGATTTCCACATTTTCCAGATGATATTATTCAATCATCGTGGTCAGGAGTAGTTTCAAGAACAAGGAATAGCTCACAGATATTTGAAAAAATTGATAAAAATATTTTTGTTGTAGGTTGTTATAATGGATCTGGAATAGGTGTTGGTACTTTGTTTGGAGAACAGATCGCAATAAAAGCCAGTGATGAAAATAGTTCAGAGATTGAAACTATTGAGAGACGAAATATGCCAACTTGGTTGCCGCCTCAACCATTATTAGATTTAGGTGTAAGAGCTAGATTGATATATGAACGTTTTATAGCTATTACTGAAATTTAATTCTTATTTAGTTTATCTATTTATTGACATCAATATATTAGAGTAATATTTACATAATAATACATTATGGACGTTTTTCTACCAATTGCTGAAGTATCAGTAAATATTTTTTCAATCTTTTCTCTTAGTACATTAGTAGGTATTCTTTCAGGTTTATTTGGAGTTGGTGGAGGTTTTTTGATGACACCTTTCTTAATTTTTTTAGGTGTACCTCCAACATATGCAGTTGCAAATGAAGCAAATAATATTTTAGCAACATCTGTCTCGGGATCAACAACACACTATTTAAAAGATACATTAGATTATAAAATGGGTCTAATGATTGTTGTTGGTGGAATATTTGGAACATTGATTGGAATTTGGACATTTACTTATTTTAAGGGCATAGGAAAAATTGATATCGTTATTTCGTTAGCATACATGTATATATTAGCGATTATTGGAACAGCTATGTTGGTTGAAGGTCTAGGAGAAATAGACAAAGCAAGAAAAAAAATTTTTGTTAAAAAAAAATTACATGTTCACTATTGGATACATGGCCTACCTTTAAGAATGCGTTTCCATAAATCAAAATTATATGAAAGTGCTTTTACTCCAATAATTATTGGTTTAATAGTTGGTTTTATTGCAGCTATAATGGGAATAGGTGGGGCATTTATTTTAGTCCCCGCGATGATTTATATTATAGGTATGCCAACCAAGCTAATACCTGGAACTTCTTTATTTGTAACTATTTTTGTAAGTGTAATTGTAACATTTTTGCATGCTTTTAATTATGGTTCTATAGATTTAATTTTAGTTTTCATGTTAGTAGCAGGATCAATTGTTGGAGTTCAGTGTGGACAAAAATTAGGTGAGTCTATTGACGGTACTGGTTTAAAAACTTTATTAGCAGTTCTTTTGTTACTAGTTGGGATTGCTATAGCTTACGATACCTTTTTTACAACGGAAACTGCTAAAGAAATAAGTAAAATTGATATTAATAATTTGAATCCCCTTTCTTTATTTATTAAAAAACTATCGTCAGAGGTGCCAATTTTATATGGATTATTTTCAATTATTTTTGCAGTAGCACTAGGTGTATCTGCTGCTTTTATAAGAAAATTTTTTTCAAACCTAAGAAAAAAATATTTTAAAAAAAATGCTTAATCTTTTACCTTAAATTTTTTGATCATATTCGCCAATCTTACCCGTGTTCTGTAGCAATTTATCAATAAATTCAAATATTTTTTTCTTTCTTTCATCAGATGTAGGACTCTCTACGACAACCACTAAAGAAGGTTTATTTGATGAAGCCCTTATTAAACCCCAAGAACCATCTATAAATGAAAATCTAACACCATTAACTGTCAATACTTCTTTTATTATTTGACTATCAATTTCAGTTTTATTTTTTTTAATCTCTTCGATTTGTTTAACTAAACCTTCGACTACTTGATATTTTTCATTATCTTTACAATAAGGAGCCATAGTTGGTGTTTGAAAAGTGTTTGGTAGTTCATCTATAATTTCATTCATCATTTTGTTCTGATTATCTAATAAGTGGCAAATTTGAATTGCTGAATTAATTCCATCATCGTAACCATAACCCAAAGGTTCATTAAAAAAGAAATGACCACTTTTTTCAAAACCAGCTAGAGCTTTTTCTGTATTAACTTTTCTTTTTATATGTGAGTGACCCGTTTTCCAATAAATAGTTTCACAGTCATTTTGTAATAGTATTTTATCTTTTGAATATAAACCTGTTGATTTAACATCTACTACAAACTTTGAATTTTTATGAGTAGAAGATAAGTTTCTAGCAATTAATAATCCAATCTTGTCTGAAAAAATTTCATTACCTTTATTATCTATTACTCCGACTCGATCCCCATCACCATCAAAACCAAAACCTATGTCTGCATTATTATCTTTTACAGCTTTTGATATTGCATGTAGCATTTCTAAGTCTTCAGGATTAGGGTTATATTTTGGAAATTTCCAATCTAACTCACAATCAAGTTCAATAACCTCACAACCTATTCCTCTTAAAACCTCAGGAGCAAATATTCCAGCTGTTCCATTTCCACATGCGACAACTGTTTTAATATTTTTAGTTATTTTATTGTTATTAATTAGATCATCTTTATATTTTTTTTGGAAATTATTTATTTTTTTTTCATTTCCTTTTCCCTCAATAAATTTTTGATTTAATGTTATGTCTTTTAATTCTTTCATTTCTTCTGGACCATGTGTTAATCCTTTTTTGATACCCATTTTAACTCCTGTCCAACCATTCTCATTATGACTGGCTGTAATCATTGCAACTGCATCTGCATCTAAATTAAATTGTGCAAAATAAACAGTTGGAGATAGTGACAAACCAATATCTTCAATACTACATCCAGTTGAAATTAATCCTTTTTTTAATGCTGTTTTTATTTCTTCACTATAAGATCTATAATCGTGACCTACTATCACTCTTGGATTATTTTTTTTTGTATGTTTTATAATTTGAGTACCTAGTCCTTTTCCTAGATTCTCTATTCCACCTTTGTCTATGTCTTTTTTATATAACCATCTTGCGTCATATTCCCTAAAACCATATGGATCTATTTTTATTTCTTTATGCATGCCTGTATTACTTATATTTTTTTGTATATTTTTGTTGAAATATTTCTTAAATGTTCTATATATGTTCTGTTGATTTATGATTTATATAGTGTATCAACACTTATTACATACAACATCTAGTTGTTTTATGTAGATTAACTGTAAAAATATAAAAAATATGAACAAAATTCTATCACAGGCCTTAAAGAAAGCTGTCTCCGAATATAGCCCTAATAACTCTGATATTACTAAAGAAAAAAGACCAGATTTATTTTCACTAAACAACGACACAGAGCTATTTCAAAATGAAAAAGGTATCATCATTAAAATTGATAGATCTAGAGATTCTAATTTAACAGATTTTGGAAGAGCAACTTTGAAAGATAGATATTTGGGTCATAATGAATCTTTTCAAGATTTATTTGCCCGTGTAGCAAGCACATATGCAGATGACAATCTACATGCACAGAGACTTTATAACTACATAAGCAATTTATGGTTTATGCCAGCAACTCCTGTTTTATCTAATGGTGGAACAAAAAGAGGCTTACCTATCTCATGTTTTTTAAATGAAGCTTCAGATAGCCTGGGTGGAATACTTGATTTATGGAGTGAGAATGTTTGGTTAGCTGCAAAAGGTGGTGGTATCGGAAGTTACTGGGGTAACCTGAGATCTATCGGAGAAAAAATTGGTAAAGTTGGAAAAACTTCTGGAATAATTCCATTTATTAAAGTTATGGATTCGTTAACAATGGCTATTAGTCAAGGATCTCTTAGAAGAGGGTCCGCAGCTTGTTATCTACCGATTGATCACCCTGAAATTGAAGAATTTATTGAAATGAGAAGACCAACAGGAGGTGACCCAAACAGAAAATCATTGAATCTTCATCACGGAGTGCTCGTAACAGATGCCTTTATGAGAGCAGTTGAAACAGATGAACAGTGGGCTTTGAAAAGTCCTGCTGACGGAACTATACAACAAACTATTTCTGCTAGAAATTTATGGATAAGATTACTAACAGCAAGAATTGAAACAGGTGAGCCTTATATAATTTTTATAGACACTGTTAACAGACAAATTCCACAACACCATAAACTTGCAAACTTAACTGTTAAAACTTCTAATCTATGCAGTGAAATAACTTTACCAACAGGAATAGATAAAGAAGGAAGAGACAGAACTGCTGTTTGTTGTTTGTCATCTCTAAACTTAGAAAAATATGATGAGTGGAAAGATGATAAAATGATGATTCCTGATGTGATGAAATTTTTAGATAATGTTTTATCAGATTTTATAAATAGAGCGCCAGAACAATTTTCAGATGCAAAATATTCAGCAGAAAAAGAAAGAAGTGTTGGATTGGGTGTGATGGGTTTTCATTCTTATTTACAAAAACACAGTATCCCACTTGAGTCAGTTATGAGTAAAGTTTGGAATAAAAAAATATTTAAACATATTCAAGAACAGGTTGACCAATCCTCAAAAGATTTAGCAGAAGAAAGAGGTGCGTGCCCAGATGCTGCTGATTATGGCTTTAATGAAAGATTTTCAAACAAAACAGCAATTGCTCCGACGGCTTCGATTTCAGTAATTTGTGGCGGAGCATCACCGGGAGTTGAACCTGTAGCCGCTAACAGTTACACTCATAAAACTTTATCGGGATCTTTTAATGTTAGGAATAGATACCTAGAAGAACTTCTTGAAAAACATGGAAAAAATAATGATGATGTATGGTCTGGTATTACAACAAATCAAGGATCTGTGTCTCATTTAGAATTTTTAACCGATATAGAAAAAGACGTTTTTAAGACTGCTTTTGAATTAGATCAAAAGTGGATAATTGAGTTAAGCGGAGATAGAACTCCGTATATTTCTCAAGCTCAATCTGTGAATTTGTTTTTACCAGCTGATGTTCATAAAAAAGAACTTCATAAAATTCATTTTGATGCCTGGAAAAAAGGTCTAAAGAGTCTTTATTACTGTAGATCTAAATCAATTCAACGTGCAGAAAATGTCAATGATACCAAATCAACAGATGTTACAGCTAATGTTTATAAAGCAAATAAACAAAAAAATGAACAACCAGAATATGAGGAGTGCCTATCATGTCAGTAGCAGAAAAAATTAAGTCAGAAATAATTCAACCTGAAAAAAAAGAAATAATTAAACCTTCAAAAATGGGACTATTGGTTGAAAACCCTGTTTATAAACCCTTTAGATATCCATGGTGTTATGATGCTTGGTTAACTCAACAAAGAATTCACTGGCTACCTGAAGAAGTGCCACTTGGCGATGATGTTAGAGATTGGCAAAAAAATTTAACACAGTCAGAGAAAAATTTATTAACTCAAATTTTTAGATTTTTTACTCAAGCTGATGTTGAGGTTCAAAATTGTTATTTAAGACATTATACAACTGTATTCAAACCAACAGAAGTACTAATGATGATGACAGCTTTTGCAGCAATGGAAACAGTTCATATAGCGGCTTACTCTCACCTTCTAGATACTATTGGAATGCCAGAATCAGAATATTCAGCTTTCATGAAATATAAAGAGATGAAAGATAAATATGATTATATGCAAAACTTCGATATGAAATCAAAAAAAGATATCGCATTAACAGTAGCAGTATTTAGTGCATTCACAGAAGGTTTACAATTATTTGCAAGTTTTGCAATTTTACTGAACTTTCCAAGACATAATAAAATGAAAGGCATGGGCCAAATTGTTACCTGGTCAGTGAGAGATGAAACACTTCACTGTAACTCTATGATTAGATTATTTAAAGAGTTTATCAACGAAAATCCGGAAATCTGGAATCCGGAATTGAAAAAAGAACTTTATAATGCCTGCAGAACAATAATAGAGCACGAAGATGCATTTATTGATTTAGCTTTTGAAATGGGACCAATGGAAGGTCTTACTGCACAAGAAGTTAAAGATTATATTAGATTTATTGCAAATAGAAGACTTTCACAATTAGGCCTTGAGCCAATTTATAAGGTAGATAAAAATCCTTTAGGATGGCTAGATACAATGCTTAATGCAGTTGAGCACATGAATTTCTTTGAAGGTCGTGCCACTGAATATTCTAAAGCATCTACTCAAGGATCTTGGACAGAAGCTTTTAGTTAATAATTTTAAGTGGATAAATTTATAGTATCGAAAAAAGCAGCTCGATTAATTGTTCTACAAAGAATTGAACTTATCAGCTCATCGTTAAAGAAAATAAGAAAATTTTTTGGAAGGTTTATATTTTCTAATTTTATAACTAAATTTTTTCTCAATGAAAAATTAATTGGTGAAAGTTATCATAATATTATGATTAACGAATTTTCGACAATAGAAAAGTTTATTGATAAAGAAGACAATTTATTTCTAAGTATTGGTGGAGGCTTAGGTGGTCTTGAACTTATAATAAATGAGAAACTTCATAATAAAAATTACTATTTTATTGAACGAAACTTTATATCTAAAAAAGTCAAATATGGATGGGGTGGTATGATAAATAGTGAGGCATATAACGACTTAAATATACAAAAAAATTTTTTAGAAATAAATGGATTAAAAAATGAACAAATTAATATTTATGATTATGACAAAGATGATTTACCAAAGATAAAGTTTGATTTAGTGATTTCTTTATTATCGTTAGATTATCATTACGATTTTGACATATATATTAATTATTTAAAAAATATCTCTACACCAAATACAAAAATTATTTTTGATACAATAAGAGCTGATCATTTTAAAAGTATCTTTAAAAATGTTGAGATAATTAAAACTTATGATGACACCGTACATAAATCAAAAAGAATTATGTGTAGTCATTTTATTGACTTATAAAAAATTATCTGTGATTTAACTGTAAAACTTTTCTATGTTTATTACCTTTATAGCTAGCAAGAGGTCTAATTAATTTATTAGCAGCATGCTGTTCCATAATATGCGCTGACCAACCAGTAATTCTAGAAATAACAAATATTGGAGTAAAGAAATCAGTATCAAACCCCATTAAATGATAAGTAGGTCCAGTAGGGTAGTCTACATTGGGGTAGATATTTTTTTCTTTAATCATTACTTTTTCAACAATGTTATATATTTTTTCAAATATTTTATCTTTTTTAATAATTGCTACTCTTTTAAAATATTCTCTCATAGTAGGAACTCTTGAGTCACCACTTTTGTAAACTCTATGACCAAACCCCATTACTACATCTTTATTTTTTAAAGCATTATTAATCCAATTAAGCGCATTTTCAGGTTTCTTAATTTTTTTCATCATATGCATAACTTCTTCATTGGCTCCACCATGAAGAGGACCTTTTAAACTAGCTATAGCACCTGTTATTGCTCCATGAATATCAGATAAACTGCTTGTAATAGTTCTAGCTGTAAAAGTTGATACATTAAAACTATGTTCAGCGTATAAAATTAAAGAAACATCAAAAGCTTTTACAATCTCTTTATTAGGAACCTTTCCAAAACACATATGGAAAAAGTTTTCAGAAAAGTCAAGATTTTTCTTTGGAGCTATAATTTTTTTTCCTTTTCTCAGTCTATAAAAAGCTGCTAATGCTGTTGGGGTTTTTGCAAGGATTCTAATTGCTTTTCTTAAATTTGCTTTAGGTGAGTTATCTTTCGTTTCTTTGTCTTCAAGACCCATCACACTTACAGCAGTTCTAGCAACATCCATAGGATGAGATTTTTTAGGTATTTGTTTTAAAATATTTATTAAATTTTTTGATAAAGTTATTTCTTTAGATAAATCTTTCTTAAAATCTTTTAGTTGTTTTTTAGTGGGTAATTCTTTATTTAAAATTAAGTATGCAACTTCTTCAAAATCACATTTAGCACATAAATCTTGAGCAGCGTAACCCCTGTATGTTAAAGAATTTATTTCAGGCATTACTTTTGAAACCTCAGTCTCGTCAACAACTATTCCAAGTAAACCTTTTTTTATTTCATCACTCATTATTCATGTCCATCTGTATTAAAATTATAAATTTTTTCATCTAGTGAATTATACTTTTCGTACTCAACTAATTCATATAACCTTTTTCTAGTTTGCATTTTATCAATGATGTTGTTCTGATGTCCATTAGTATAAATGTCTCGTAAGCCATCTTCTACATTTTTCATAGCTAATCTTTGTGTAGTTACAGGATAAATTACTATATTATATCCGAAATTTTCTAACTCTTTATAATTGAAAAGCTTAGACTTTCCAAACTCGGTCATGTTAGCCAATAAATAACAAGAAAGTTCTTTTCTAACTTTTTCAAAATCTTTTTCATTATGAAGTGCTTCAGGAAAAATAATTTCTGCACCTGCGTCAATATAAGCTTTACATCTATCTATCATTTTATCTATGCCCTCAACACCTTTTGCATCAGATCGAGCTATAATTTTAAAATTTTCATCTTGCTTTGCAACAACACATTCTTTAATTTTTTTAACCATTGCATCTGTAGAAATTAATTCTTTGTTATCAAGATGACCGCATCTTTTACGTTCTACTTGATCCTCTAGGTGGACAGCTGCAACCCCAAACTCTTCAAAAGTTTTTATTGTTTCTTCACAAGATTTAAATCCAGTATCTATATCTACAATTGTAGGTAAACTTGTAACTCTTGATATCAAATATGATCTTGTACTTACATCTTGCAAAGTAGTTAGCCCGATATCTGGAAACCCTAAATCATTTGCCATAACTCCACCAGATACATAAACCGCATCATAACCAATCTCCTCTATTAATTTTGCCGTTAAAGGATTATATGCTCCTGGAACTCTTAGAATTTTGTTTGACTTTAATTTTTTGACAAGGTCTGATCTTTTTTGACTGGGCTCTTTTTCAACAAAGTGCACTAAAAAATTCCTTTTTTTGTATTTTTCTTTATTTGACTTCTTTTTACCTGAATATTCAATTTATTTAATTCACCAGATTTTAAATTTTTTAAGTTTTGAACTGTTTTTAAA
>Ga0209362_1001189_pt1 | contig 21253 bp, 16 predicted proteins | sample SaaInlV_165m_DNA_FD_184680 | JGI IMG/M metagenome (GOLD analysis project Ga0209362, IMG submission 184680) | Marine microbial communities from expanding oxygen minimum zones in the Saanich Inlet - Saanich Inlet SI037_S3LV_110m_DNA (SPAdes)... | ecosystem: Environmental > Aquatic > Marine >...
GTTACCTCTCAGCCAAATCGAGAAAGAATTTCTCAAAAGCATCTATGGCTTTGTTCATTATGCCTAGGTGAAAACTCTCGTTTGGGGCATGCAGGTTGTCTTCGTTGGTAAAGAGACCGATCAGCAAAGAATCCAATCCCGCCACCCTCTTGAGATCACATATTATGGGGATACTGCCACCCTCTCGAAGGTAAATGGGATGAGTTCCAAACGCTTCTTCGATACGATTCTCTGCTGCCGCGAAAGCTTTCTTGAGCAAAGCCGGCGAGTCAAGATCGGCTCCCGGTTTCCCGGGAGGAATCACGACATAGGGGTCTCCCCCACCCGTGACGGTAACTTCGACACGAACCGGAGGCGGGCACCTGCTCTCAATGGCATCCTTGACTAGGTTCGTGATCTCGTCCGCCGTTTGGTTAGGCACCAGACGGCAAGTGATCTTGACGAATGCCTCGCTGGGAATGACGGTCTTTGAGCCTTCACCTTGGTAACCACCGCCCATGCCGTTGAATTCAAGAGTCGGCGCAAACCGAAGAGATTCCAAGGGGGAATAGCCCTTGGGGGGGTGGAAATGATCGATTCCAAGGAATTCGGCATACTTGCTTTCGGTTAATGGCATCTTCTTCAATTCTTCCCGTTCCCACTCTTCCGGCTCTTGGACCGCATCGTAAAAACCGGGAATACTGACACATCCATCGGAGTCGTGAAGGGATGCGCAAATCTCAGCCAATGCCTGTAGGGGATTTAGCAACGGACCTCCGTGTACGCCTGAATGCAAATCTTGTTTTGGTCCAATCACCTTCACCTCAAGGGCCGTGAGCCCCCGCAATCCGGTAGTCACTACCAACTGCTCGGGACTTGGGCTACCGGTGTCCGAAACCAGAACCATGTCGCCGGCCAGTTTCTCTTTGTTTTCATTGAGAAAACCGCTGAAGCTCGGACTTCCGATCTCTTCCTCGCCCTCAATCAAGTAGGTGACCCGAAGAGGCAAGTCGGGATATTTGTCAAAGACCCTAGCCAACGCGGCCATATGTACGATTTGCGGACCTTTGTTGTCGGCGGCTCCTCGCCCGTACAAGCGACCATCGCGAATCTCGGTTTCGAAAGCAGGACTCTCCCAAAGGTCAAGAGGGTCGGGAGGCTGGACGTCATAATGACCGTAGATGATCAAATGTGGCCAAGAAGGATCCCCGCGAGTACCGAGAACAACAGGATGAATAGGCGTCTCGACGATTTCGACGGCAAAGCCTAACTCCTTCAGGCGGGCAACGGCAAACTCACGGGCGGAGGCTACACCTGATGCAAAAGTGGCATCCGCGGAAACGCTGGCGTGAGAAACATACTCGCTAAGAGCCCGAGCGGGATCGGAAAGAAGGGACATTGGTATTGGGGTGAAACCGATTAAGGGTTAGGTTTTTCGCCGCGAGAAGCTTTTGCTTCGCGATAAAGGGCCAAGGCTCGATCCATATTGCCTTGAAGAAATGCTATGCGATTGCCCGAATCGGGATGAGTGGAGAGAAACTGAGGCATTCGACTCTTCGACTTGGCCTGCATTTTTTTCCAAAAACTGATTGCTGCTCGAGGATCGTATCCAGCCATAGCCGCGTAATAAATCCCGCGATGATCGGCCTCGCGTTCCTGAGATCGGCTGAAAGGCAAAGCCACGCCAACGGTAGCCCCTGCGGCATAAGCGCCTCGAGCGATCTGCCTGTCCGTATTATCCTTTTTCCGCATAGCCACATCGAGAATTGCTCCTCCAAGAGCCAAGCCCATCGCCTGCGACATTCTCTTGTTACTGTGCCGAAAGGCAACGTGAGCAATCTCATGACCGATCACAGCCGCTACCTCATCCTCGTTTCCATCCGATAAAACAATCAATCCGCTGTTCACGCCTACCTTGCCGCCGGGCATGGCAAAAGCGTTCGGTTCAGGTTTATCAAAAACCACGAACTCCCACTCGGTTCCCTGAATATCGACCTCCGCAACATCCGTTATCCGCTTGCCTATCCGCTGAATCATCCGGTTGTGAGAAGTATTGGTCGAGACCTTCTCCTTCTTCTTCATCTGATTGAACTGGTTGCCCGCCTGCTTGGCCAAACCTTCGTCCGATAGGACGGCGGCTCCGCAGCCGCCCAAAACAAAAGACAAATACGCAATAACGAGAGAAGAGAGCAAAGGTGAAAGTTTCTTAATCATCAGATAAAAGCTAATGCTAATAACAGTTTAGGCCGAAATTCCTTTCTCGCAAGGTCTTTCGGGAGATTTCCATCACTTGCCTTATTAGTGGCGGAAGTGACGCGCCCCGGTAAAGACCATGGCCATGTCGCGTTCATCGGCGGCGGCGACCACCTCTTCGTCACGAACGCTGCCACCAGGCTGAATTGCGGCACAGGCCCCGGAGTCAGCCGCAGCAATCAATCCATCTGCAAACGGAAAGAACGCATCGGAGGCCACGATAGAACCATCCAACGGCAACCCGGCCTCCCCAGCCTTCCATACGGCGATCCTAGAGCTATCCACTCGGGACATTTGCCCCGCGCCGATGCCCAAGGTTCTCTCCAAACCCGCGTAGACGATGGCATTGCTCTTTACGTGTCGAACGACTCGCCAACCAAAGAGCAAGGCTCGCCATTCTTCCTCGGTAGGCTCTCTCTTGGTGGGAACGGTGTAGCTCTTGGGGTTGATGCGTTTTTGATCTCTATCTTGAGCGAGAAACCCACCGGGAACGGTACGGATTTCCTGTAGGGTTTCGGGACCGAATCCCGATCTGGAAACCAGCAAGCGCAAGTTCTTCTTCCTGCCGAATATCTCCTGGGCTTCAGGGGTAAAGCCGGGAGCAATGATGACCTCGCAAAAAATATCCGCTATCTTCAAGGCCAAGTCCTCGTCCATAGTGTTGTTCACAACGATAATGCCGCCAAACGGAGCTTGCCTGTCCGTCTCATAGGCGAGGTCCCAGGCATCAGTCAAATGGTCGGCGCAAGCTACACCGCAAGGATTGGTATGCTTCAGAATGGCTACCGTGGGACGCTCGAACTCGCCAATCAAATAGGCGGCTGCAGAAATATCGAGGATGTTGTTGTAGCTCAATTCCTTACCTTGAAGTTGATTGAAATGCTCCATGAAGGATCCATATAGAGCCGCTTGCTGGTGAGGGTTCTCCCCGTAACGCAAGGACATAGCCTTTTCGGAATCAACTGTAAGAACTTTTGGAAAGCCTGAAATGGAATCGATATCGGGTTCATCGGCGTCCTTGAACGCTTGCTCGCCCAAGTATTCGGAGATGGCACCGTCGTATTCGGAAGTTCGCCGATAAACCTTGAGGGCCAACTCCGAGCGCAAGACCAAAAGAGACGCCTCGTCATCCGCCTTGAGTGAATCGAGCACACGATCATAGTCGCCCGGATCGCACACAACCGTAACGTCGCGATTGTTCTTTGCTGCGCTGCGGAGCATCGAGGGACCTCCTATGTCGATCTGCTCGATCGCCTCCGCCAAGGTCACCCCTGGCTTAGCCACCGTTTCCTCGAAGGGATACAGGTTCACCACCACCAACTCGATCATCTCGATGTCGTTCGCCTCGGCAGCTTGGCAGTGTTCCTCGTTGTTCCGCAAACAGAGCAAGCCACCATGAATCTTTGGGTGAAGGGTCTTCACCCTGCCATCCATCATTTCGGGAAATCCGGTATGGTCGCTGACCTCAACGGCATCCACGCCATTCTCGCGTAAAAGGCGAGCAGTGCCGCCGGTGGAAAGGATGCGAAAGCCGAGTTCATCCACCAAGGTCTTGGCAAAGGGAAGAAGTCGAGACTTGTCGCTTACTGATATAAGAGCCAAACGTTGCATCACGCCTCTTGTGCAACAGGTTGGCGAAGGGGCAAGCGTTTTTCTCAAATAACCCCAAAGTTTCCGCTAATTCACCATGAAAAGGATTGGCGTTACCTATTCCATCGGTAATGTTCGGTTTTTTTAGAAAAACCTTTTGTGACTCAAGAAACCATCGAACTAGAGGGCCTTCGCGTAGTGTTGGACAAACTCGTTCACCACTGCGAGAACATGGACCTGCCCAGTACACTGTCCCACGCATTCATTTATTTCTTAAGTATTCACAACCTATCCGACCGAACCGTAACTATTCTCGGCCGCAAATGGGTCCTTAAAAACGACGACGACACCACCACCGTAGTAGAGGGCGACAAAGTCGTGGGAGAGACTCCCATCCTCGCTACCGGAGAGACCTTTACCTATAACAGCTATCACCTTACCCACATCGGTGCAATCGCCTCTGGATCCTTTCATGGAGTAGACGAGTTCGACAATAAAATCCGGGTCCGAATACCCGAGTTCCGACTCGAGATCCCCGACGAAACTCGCCCCGACCCCACTCTTTCGTGAAGCTCACCGATCTCAATCCAGGTGGTGGCATAGGGGCAAACAGTCTTCTCATTGAGGTCGGATCCTTCCGCTTCGTCATCGACAGCGGGCTCCACCCGAAGCTCGCGGGAAACGAGGCAATGCCCAAGTTCTCTCTAGTCGAACGCAGGTCGCTCGACTTCATCGTCCTCACCCACTGCCACCTCGATCACTTGGGGTCTCTACCCGTCCTCTCTCGAGAGAACCCGGACACACCCATTCTCGCAACTCAAGCTACCCGAGCCATTGCCCGCCGCATGCTGAGCAATTCGGTGGCCGTGATGAAACGCCAGCGGGGCGAGCTAAACCTACCCGAATACCCGCTCTACAATCGTGAAGACGTATCCATCCTCAAAGATCGCTTCCAACTACTTGACCTTGAAAAACCTTTCGTCTTCGAAAAAGACGGCGATAAGCTCGAGGTCACCCTTCATCATGCAGGGCATGTGGTCGGAGCTGCCTCTTGCTCCGTATCCCGAAACGGCGAAAGCATCTTCTTTACTGGCGACGTCCTCTTCAACGACCAACGCATCCTGAAAGGGGCCAAGCCACCCCTCGACCCGGTTGACATTCTGGTGATGGAGACTACCCGTGGTCTCACTGAGCGAGCTCCCGACAGACAACGCGAAGCTGAAATCGTCCGAGTGCTCGAAGATATTCGAAAAACGATCAAGCGAGGTGGTTCCGTACTTATCCCCGTGTTTGCCCTTGGCCGCATGCAGGAAATGCTTGTGATTCTCGATGAGGCTCGCCGTCGTGGAGCCATCCCTCCCGCACCCGTATTTTGCTCCGGCCTAGGGATGGACCTCGTAAACTATTTCCACGAAATATCCAAACTGAGCCACCAAGTGAACTTTAGCCGCAAGGTTCTCAAAAGCCTTGGCGTACGGCCAGTCGCACGACGCATAGAACCCGGTCGCGAACCCAACCATCCCGGCATATACCTCGTAAGTAGCGGCATGTTGGTCGAGAACACACCCTCCTACGCATTGGCCTCGGGGTTACTTGGTAGCGACCGAAACACCATCATTTTCGTCGGCTACTGCGATCCCGACACACCGGGCGGAAAGCTACTGACGAAACAAAACGGACAGGATTTCACCTTCGAGGCGATCGACTACATTACACCTATCCGCGCTCGCATTCGCCAGTACGACATGAGCGGGCACGCCGACCGCGAAGAACTCCTGGCTCTTGCCAAAAAGCTTGAACCCAAGACGATTTTCCTTCACCACGGCGACCCCAAGGCAAGGGATTGGTTTCGAGAATCCCTCACCTACTCGCCCTCTCACGTAATAGACCCCGAGCCACTTAAGCAATATGAAGCCTGACCCCGAAAACCATGGTTCCCTAGAGGAGCAACTCGAAAATGTGTTCGTCCGACCTTCTGGTCGGGAAGCCGATCAAATGAGAGAAGTGCGTCTTGAACCAGGAATCGCTCCTCATGCCGACGGTTCCGTGCTCGCCTCCTTCGGCGACACCCAAGTCATATGCGCCGTAATGATCGAGAACAAGGTGCCCAATTGGATGCAACGACAGAAAGTGCAGGGCGGATGGCTTACCGCCGAATACGGAATGCTCCCCTACTCCACGCTGACTCGGAAGGATCGCCCCATAAGCAGAGGTCGTCAAGATGGTCGTAACATTGAGATACAGCGCTTAATCGGCCGCTCCCTCCGAGCAGTCCTCGATTTAAAGAAGCTACCCGAGAAAACCCTCTGGATAGATTGCGACGTTCTCCGGGCTGACGGGGGTACTCGTACAGCCTCCATTACCGGTGCATGGCTTGCCGCTCGCCTTGCAGTAAACAGCTTGCTTGAGAATGGGAAGCTCAAGGAAGACCCCATCCTCGATCACCTTGCCGCCATATCAGTCGGAGTATACCGAAACCGCTGCGTACTCGACCTCGACTACCCAGAGGACCGAGACGCCTCCGTCGACGCAAACGTCGTCATGACGGGCTCCAGCGAATTCGTCGAAGTGCAATCCGCCGGAGAGGAAGCCACTTATACCCGCTCCCAACTCGATGAACTTCTCACGCTTGCCGAAAAAGGCATCGGGGAACTCGTCGACAAGCAAAAGACAGTTCTGACCCCGCAATAATCGATTACCCACACTGCGACCGACGCTTCCGGAAACAGTCAAGTATTCTTCTACGCCATACACTCCTTTCGGAATTCATAATCACCGGCCTGTTTTCAAGGGTTGCCGGCACTGCCTTGGGAACTTACTCCTTTCAGTCAACATGCGAGCTTTCTTGAAATGCATTAAAGGACTTGGTCACCAAAGGCTGGTATTGCTTGCTTTGGGAACCCTTGCATCGACAACGGGTCCGACACTTCAAGCTCAGATCGACCTTTCTGCCGACCTGCGCTACCGGGCCACTCTTTTCGAGGATTACGGACTTTACGAAAAGAACAGGATGGGCACCGACTCCTCCGAACTGGAGCACGAGTTCCGGGCCGACCTCTCCTTGACCAAGGAGCGCCATCTTCTGGAACTTCGCCTGGGTCGCCGCATAATCGACGAAGCCGAGTTCAAGCACCCCCCCGAGGAAGACGTTCATCGCATCCATCAAGCCTACTTGGATTTTTCACTTCCGGGTTCGGACACCCTGAACCTTCGTGTGGGCAGACAAGAGTTGAGCTACAATCGAGGCATCTTGATCGATGGGGACGACTGGGACATGGAAGGAAACAGTTTCGATGCCCTGAAGTTTTATCGAGACGGATCAACTTGGGATCTGGACGTCCTTTACGGACAATTGGCAAAGGATCGTCACAACCGACTTGCGGGTATTAACCTGGAAAGAACTTCTCCCACCCGAACAATCAACGAGTTCTACTTCTGGTACTTCGGCATAGGAGACGAACAGGACAGCTTGCCCCTCAGCGGAAATCCCGAACTGGAGGTCTACGACTTCGGCACGCGAATGGAAGGCAAGCTTTCGAGACCTCTCTTCTACCATTGGATGGTCAACTACCAGACGGGCAAGATGAAGGCAGGCGGGGCCAAGGATCTGCAAGCCTACAACCTCGTCGCCAACTTGGACTATTTCGTGGATCACTCCGTGGTGAGAAACGTCGGCATCGAGTACTCCCTGTCATCCGGTGACGACAGCGACACGACCGGACGACACGAAACCTTTATCCCCCCCTTTGCCAACAGACACGTTCGCTCCGGAGCAATGGATTGGATGAGCATGATGAATGCGGAGATGATCACCCTGTATATGTTTGCCGACGTTCACCCGAAAGTGGAGGCCCTGATTGAGTTTCACCAATTCTACCTACATTCGCAGGATTCCGCATGGTACGTTGCCGATCTTTCTCCAGCATGGTGGTGGGGTTCGAACGATTGGCCGGGTACAACAGATGCCAGCAAGGACATCGGTTCCGAACTGGATTTGCACTTGAAATTCGGAAAGGATCCTAATCGTGTTTTCACTGCTGGATACTCCCTCTTTTTTCCTGGAAAACTCATTGCGGATTGGAGTGAATCGCACTGGGGATGGGGACAAAAGGACACCACCCAATGGGCTTACGTCCAGACTGAATTCAAATTTTAGGAGGAAACCATGCGAAAACACTTTGCGATATTTGCCCTTTTGCTCAGCTCCTTTGCCAGCCTTCTTGGACAGGCGGGAAAAGGATCCGTGGTCGAAGTCGTCATCGGAAAAGCCGAATACAAATCGGGCGACCAAGTCCTGCCCGTGACAAAAGGCATCTCCATTAAAGACGGTGACACCATCGTCACGGACCTCGCGGAAATGGTGATCCTTCGTCTGGAAAACGGCGGTCAGCTCGTGGTGTACGAGAAAAGCGAGATGACCATGAAGTCTAAGGAGGGAGACGCCGCCAAGTCCATTCTCGATCTGGATACCGGTTTTCTCTGGGTGCGCGTGCCCAAGCTGAAGAAGGGTTCATCCTTCAGCGTAGATATGCCGGGCGCCTCCGCGGGGATTCGCGGAACTGCCTTCAGCGCATCCGTTACGGAAAAAAAGGAAAGTCAAGTCTGCGTTTGCGAAGGAGAAGTGAAGGTGACCAACCCCAAGGGAGAGGAAGCCGTATTGAAACAAGGCCAACTGCTCAAGGTCGGCTCCAACGCGCCCATGGGAAAACCGGGACGAGACCTAAAGTTTCTCAAGCATCCCGTCAAAAGTACCCTGACCTGCCTAAACTGCCACCAAGGCGGTTATTCGCGGGACGGTTTATACTAGAAACAACCCCGCAAACATCGGCGTCCGCACTGTTTCTGCAAAAACAATTTGCACAGATAGTGCATATACACTATGTTGGTGGATGTCATTAGTTTGTCTGGTTCTTTTCCTGCTGTTAATGCCCGCTCTTTATTTCTTCGTTCTCAACTTGGGATCGGGAAGTATTGAATATTGCCCAAACTGCGGGAGCAGAAATTCAAACGACGCCGAGCATTGCGAAAAATGCAGGCAGTACCAGCCTGCAGACGACCTCTCCGAGAACTACTGGCTTTGGGCGATTGGTAGTGGGTGTTGCTTGCTGGCCATGATCGGGTGGATCACCTCGCAGTGATAAACTTTTTCCTTTTCGTACCGCCTTCTCACCAAATCAACACTTACGACTGGAGAATAGAATGAATGAAGAAATAACACTGAATTCCAAGTTCAACCCACTGGATACCATTCTGCGGACTTCGGGCATCGTAGGTTTCGTTTACGTTGTGTTCGGCGGCTTTGCCTTGGCGGGAGGAAATCCTATCTGGCTTATACATCCCGCGGAAATCGCAATTGTATTTGGGGTCACCTTCTGCGGCTTGCTGTCCACCCATCAAGTGAATTTCCTCGCCTATATTCCCAAGGCGATCATGGCATGCGTAATAAAACCGGAACCCAATCGGGAGTATTGCCAAATATCCGAAAGCGGCAGGCGATATGCGGCCTGCGGTGGCGGCTTGGCCGTAATGCTGGGAATCATCAACACCATGTCCAATCTGGAAGACCCTGAAATGATCGGAAGAAAAGTCGCTGCAGCCATGTCCGGGGTGGTCATTGCCGTCTTGATCTCGCAAGGTCTATTCGTATACCTGCGTCACTCGTTTGCCGAGAAAAAGTAAGGGGTCCTCAATTTCACACTTGGCTACCGATTCATACTTTTTTCGGAAGCCATTAAGTAATAGTCCACATCGCAGAGGAGGTTGAGGGTAGGCAAAGGGAACCGGTCTTGCGGGCAAAGTCATCTTGAAGACCTTGCGTTGATACTTTCTCCGAATCTGCGACAAGGACGGGTTTTCCGAATTGCTCTGGAATTACAGGCAAAAAGACATCTTTATTGGCTGAAGGGTTGACAGCAAATAAGAGGCGAGCGGAACCTGCGGAGCGGTCGGTGTTGATGAGGAGGGCTACTGCTTGGCCATCTTTGGATTCGAAGGATTGGTAGTAACTTTGGGGAGGATGCTCGGCAGGACATAGAAGCTTGCCCACGTCGGACATGCGCAGGGCTATCCAGTCGCGAACGTATGCATGGTGCTCGGAATGTTTTTCCAGAAGAGAATAATCGAGGGCGTTGAGGTCGCCTCGCAGGTAGGTATTGCGAACCCCTTGCTTAGAACGAAGAAAGTCCTGCCCGGCGGAGAGCATGGGAATCCCAGGAGAGGTCAGCAGAACGGCAAGAGCCAGACGATGGCGACGAACGTCGAGCTCAGTAGGATTCGAACCGTTTCGTCGATGCCTTTCAGTGAGACGGTCGACGAAGGCGTAATCGTCATGCGACTCGAGGTAGTTTACGGTATGGGAGGGCCGACCATTGACACTACCAGGTAAGCCTTGAAGCCAGCGAAGGACTGAAGTTGCGTCACCTTTACCCTGGGCGTATTCGAGAAGCCCTTCCCTAAGATCGTCTCCCCAGAGAGAATAGGTGGTCTCGCTCATGGCATCGGTAAGGCGTCCCCGAAAACTCCATGGCTCGGCGATCAGATGCAGGCTGGGCTTTATAGGCAAAAGCTCTCGCTCGATTTCTCGCAGAAGCTCGATGCCAAGCAGTTCGGCAAGGTCGAGACGAAAGCCGTCTATGTCGAAAGTTCGTACAAGGTACTTCAGGCTGTCGATCACGAGACGGCGAGCGGCGGGTGAATCCGACCTGAGGTCGTTGCCACAACCGCTGTGGTTGGTGAGCCGACCGAACTTGTCGGTGGCGAAATAGAGCCCCTTGTCAATACGGGCCAGATGGTTCGGCACTCCGACGTGGTTGTAGACTACGTCGAGAATAACCACCATTCCCTTGTCGTGGAAGGCCGAGATGACTTTTTGAAATTCTCTAATGCCGGATGCTTGCTCGGGGTTTAACGAATAGTGAGAGGCGGGAGCGAAGAAATTGACAGGCATGTAGCCCCAAAAGTATTCGTCGGGGGTCTCGGCATCAGGCTCGAGAACGGGCTGGAGTTCCACGGCATTGGCTCCAAGTTGGGACAGGTAGCAATCGTCCGAGCGGATCCACTTGGCGAGACCGGCAAAGCCGAGTCGCTCGGACGAGGTCAGGTCGAGAGAAGCCTTTGCGAGCAAGTCGCGAAGGTGAGCCTCGACGATCACGAGGTCTTCACGAGCAGGAGCAGCAAAAGGCTCGGGAATGGATGCCCCGACAGTCCGAGAATCTAAAACGATGCCAGGACCAGTTGGCCCAACGCATGCAAGGGCGTAAGGATCCAGCACTTGGACGGATTGATTGAAATCGGTGCAAGTCTCTTCATTGGAGCCTCCCACTTGGTAGGCATAGAACCATCCGGAAAGGTCGTTGGGCAAGTTGATCTCCCAAGCTCCAGATTCATCCATGCCCAGAGAATGTTTTTCGCTAGGGAAGGAGGGAAGATTATCAGAGAGGTGAACAGTCACCTCGTTCGCCCTCGGGGCAAAGAGTCGAAAGCGGGTTTCCCCTGACTCCACGCGCACACCGAACCAACCTTCGGGAATGAGCCGTCTTGTCAATTCTCCCATGGTTTCGGCGGCAAAGTCGGGAGGAATGGAAAAACGAAGAAGATCCCGGATGGAACGATCCTTTCGAAAAATGAAATTTCTCGCCCCTGGCATAGATTGCTCGACGTTCGGAGCTTCGTCGGGTGGGTTTAGCCACACCCCATCTTCATTTATAAATTTGAACGGAAAAGGAGCCAGTCTCGCCATTTCCACCCAAGGTTTCTCAAGGCCGAGAAGTCCGTCTTCCCGAGGAGTCAAAAGCCAATCATCGTTACCGCTGGCCTTTTCCCATTTGTTGAAAGGGCCTGCCAAGTAAGCTTTGGTTTCGGAACGAAGCAAGAAAGGGTAAAGGCTAGGCTCGATAAGGAACAATGCTTGATCCCCTACGCGAGCATAACCACAAAGAGACCCACGCTCGGTTGGCGATAGCGGGGAAAACTCACCTACCCCATCATCTGCCTTCCATTCCGATGGGAAATCAGAAATGGGTTCGCCATCCCAATCACTATCGAGAGCCACTAGCCCGCAATCACGAGATTCCCGCCAAATCCGCAAAACCTTATTTGCCATGCAATGCAACAATAGCCATGAACCAATCTCGACAACCGAAAAATCTTTGCGGATAGGTTATAGAAATATAGTATTGGAAAAAAAATGACTTCCCGAATAAATGAACGAGTTATGGTGGCCTTGTCCGGAGGCGTGGACAGTGCCGTGGCGGCGACCTTACTGGTCGACGCGGGTCACGAAGTGGAAGGGGTCTATGTAAAGACTTGGGAGCACGAAACGGATGTGCTGGGCGATTGCCCCGGAGCACAGGACCTTGCGGATGCGCAAGACATCGCCGAATGTTTGGGGATTCCCTTCGAAGTCGTCAACTTCGTCGATTTTTATCAAGAGAACGTGGTCCGCCCCATGGTGGAAGGTTACAGAAATGGCATTACTCCCAATCCGGATGTGACCTGCAACCGCCGGATGAAGTTCGGAAAATTGCTCGAGCACGCGGAGGAGAGAGGATTCGAGGCTTTGGCCACAGGCCATTACTGTAGACGGGAGCTCGACGAGAACGGCACGCCACAGTTATGGGAAGGTCTGGACAAGAACAAGGACCAGTCCTACTTCCTCGCCCGCATCCTGCCAAAGCAACTGGCGGCGGCAAGGTTCCCCTTGGGAGAAATCCCCAAGCCCGAGGTTCGCAAAATAGCCAAGGAGCGCAAAATCCCCGTTGCCGACAAAAAGGACAGCCAAGGCATATGCTTTCTTGGTAAAGTGAAGGTATCCGAATTCCTTGAAGGGTTTCTGGATGACGACCCCGGAGAAATTGTAACAAGCGAGGGGGAAGTAGTTGGCGAGCATCGCGGGTTGCATAGATATACTTTGGGCCAAAGGAGGGGTATAGGAGTGCCGTCAAACACGGATAACGAAAATTTCGTCGTCGTGGGAAAGGATCCGGCGGCAAAAAGACTAATTGTTGCGTTTGAGAGTGCGAATGCCCCCGGACTGTGGGGGACATCCTTTATCGTCGACGATTTGAGTTTCGTTGGCGAATCCCTGACCGGCAGGCAAAAACTGTTGGCGAAACCTCGTTATCGAGACCCGTCCACTCCGATTGACTTTCAGCCATTGGACAACGGATCGGTAGAAGTTACTTTCGAGTCACCTCAACGAGCTCTAGCTCCAGGACAAGTTATCGCCATATACGACGGAGAACGCCTGCTCGGCGGAGGTTTTTACCAGTCTTCTCTTCCCGGACGGGCCGACTTACCTTCTGAGAAGGTGCTTTCAGCTTGATTTCACACTGGCATTAAGCCACAAAGTGAATGCTTTCCCATACTTGCCCATGCGTCTGCGTTTATCCAACTACACGAAGAAAAAGCTTCCTTTCAAGGAAGACGAAATACCTCTCAAGACCAAGGAGAAACTTGAAGAGCACCTACAGGGTGCCATTTCCTTTCTCCAGACCCAACAGAACGTATTGAATCGGACCTTGGACGTTCTTGAGACCATGGCTGGTCTGGCCGAGGTTGGTGAAGAGAAATTCCTGCCAAAGAAAAAACAGCAAGAGGAAGAAGAGGAGACAGCTGAACGACTTAGAGAGTTGGTCATTGAGCTCAAATGGCTTTCCACCCTCGAATTCAACAAGCGACTTCTCTTCAGTGGAGAGAACAAAGAAAAGTCCTTCAAACTCTTCAAGGGAGCTGGTCCCAAGGCTCCAAAGATCAAACAACATCCGGTCAAACATCAAGTAGAAGCTTTGGCATCGGAAAAAGCCGTCGATGCAACATCTGTCCGCAGGATGCTAAACGCGCTCCATGAAATGTTGGGACAAACCGATGCTGCCGTAAGTGACCTCCAGACCAGTTTCACCGCCCTTACCTCAGACCCCACAGCCAACACGGAATTGAAATTCATCGAAGAAAAAGTGGAGACTTGGGTATCCGAGATACTAGCTCGAACGGATGGTTTATCGGTGCAAGCTCACATATCATCCAGGCAAGTCGACGGATTAGTGCGAGAACAGCACGGAAAATTCGAGGAATGAACCCAAACCAAGAGCAACCTCGCGATAATCCAAGGAAGCGCGACGGAGCTTTCTTGGGAATCCACTACGTACGCTGCGGCGCGTACGGCAGAATCTACAAAAACAAAGAAGGTACAGCCTATACTGGACACTGCCCCCGCTGCATGCACCCAATACGGGTTCGAATTGGGTCGGGGGGAACAGGGCATCGATTCTTCAAGTGCTTTTGCCCATGAGTCGAGAACTCAGCCATGCTGAACTTCTCGGGCTCAAGCGTTTGAATACTCCCACCATCTACAACGGTTGGGAGCAAATAACTAAAAAGGAGCGAACGGGTGGATTTGTTAACCGCGAGGAAGTCTCTGACTTCATGCCGCAAATGGGTCCCATGGTCGGTTATGCAGTAACCGCCGTCTTCGAACCGAGTAACCCCATTCACTCAAAAAACAATCCGGATGCATGGGGTGAATATCGGCAATACCTCGCAAGCGTGCCCGGACCGAAAATCGTGGTCACCCAAGACCTCGACCACCCCGACTGCGCAGGTACGTACTGGGGCGAGATAAACGCAAACGTCTGCCGCTCGCTGGGCTGCGTGGGCTGCATTCAGGACGGATCCATACGCGACGTCGACGAAATGACCAACGCCGGGTTCAAGGCACTGGCTCGGAGATTGTGCGTCGGGCACGCCTATTCCTGTCCGGTTCGCTGGAATTGCGAGGTGGATGTTTTTGGAATTACGGTAAAGCCCGGACAACTGATCCACGCTGACAAACACGGGTTCATCGTCATTCCCAAGGAAGACCAGAGCCAACTCCTCGAAGCCGCTCGCTTCATGGATGAAAACGAATGCGACACATGGATTTCCGCCGCTCGCGATGCCGCAGGAAAGACAACCGAAGAAGTTCTCGAATCCATTCGTGATGCCGAACGCACTTTCCGTAAAAACGCCGAAGTTCGTTTCGGTGACGGTGACGAATAAGACTTAAATCCCCTCTCTTTGATCAACCTGAGAGTCTGATCGCTCAGAAAAAAAGCAATCATGGAAAAGAGAATAGTCAAAGGCGTAGTTAAGGAAGGGCACAGGGTGGCATCCGGCTTGGCCGGGGACGATCGTTTTCCTGAAGGAACCTTGGGCTTGCAAATGCCTAGATTCGCAGAGCGAGGACTCGACCTGTCCTCTTACCACAGAGGAACATTAAACGTCTCAATCGCACCTCACCTATTTCGGGTCGGAAAGTCATGGAAGAGCTTGCCCAATGTAAAATGGAGTCCAGTCATGCCTGCAGAAAACTTCTCCTTTTACCGATGTGAGATACGCTCCTCGGGGATGAAATCGTTTGAGAAGGGCTTGGTCTATTGGCCACACCCATCCACCAAGCCGGAATTCCAGCAAGGTCCATCGGTCCTTGAAATCCTCGCCCCCTTTATCGAAGAAGCCAGTTACGGTTCAGCAGTGGATTTGTTGTTCGACCCCGAAGAGATTGAAATTTCGTACTGATTTCAAACGACTCGCTCCTCACCGCCATCAATGGGAACTTGGGCACCCGTGGTTTTGGAGAAGCGAGGACCACAAAGTTCGCAGGCGGCTTCAGCGACGTCGTGCGAGGACACCTCTGTCTTGAGTAAGTTGCGACATTTGTATTCCTCGACGGTCATCCCATAGGCTTGGGCGCGTTTCTCGAGTATTCCTGTGGTCCATAGGTTAGTGTCGAAAACGGAGTTGGGGTGCAGAACGTTTACGCGGATGCCGTCTGCGGCCCATTCGAGTGCAGCAACGCGAGCAACTTGAGTCATGGCCGCCTTTGAGGCGGAGTATGCGGCAGCGCCCGGACCGGGAGCAGGCACGTTTTTTGATCCCACTACCAGAACGCGACCTCCGATCGGAGATAATTTCAGAAACGGATGACAGAGACGCAGGAGGCGTTGGTTTGCATCCAAATTCAGCGCCATGGTCTTGCTCCAAGTTTCGTCATTTAGTTCCTCAAGTCGTTGAGTTGGTGGAAAAAGACCGGCATTCAGGACCAATATGTCAATACCGCCAAAAGCCTCTACCGTTTTGGCGATTGAGTTCTCTACGAATTCGGAATCGACAAGGTCGCCGACGATAGGGAGATAGTCGATCGCAGGCTCGGCGGAATCGAGATCGATGCCGGTCACCGCGCATCCACGAGACCGAAGAGAGTTCACGCAAGCTTCACCGATGCCCGATGCAGAACCGGTAACGAGAGCGACCTCACCGGCGAAAACAGGAGGTGTCCCTAGCTTATTCAGCTTGGCCTGTTCAAGTTCCCAGTATTCCATGCGGAAAAGGTCCAGTTCGCCCACGGGTTCGTAACCACCGAGAGCTTCCGTTCGTTCAACTATGTCGAAAGTATGAAGAGCGATGGCTTCGGCTACGGCACAGTCGCTCGGTCGACGCCCGGCGGACAATAGACCGAATTCGGGGTCGAGAACGAGACGAGGGGCGGGATCAAGCATGGAGAGGCGTTCCCCGCCAGCAACCTTGGCGGCGTTGCGGCTAAAGGATTCGCCATACGACTCCGCGTAGGCTGTCACGTCACGACCGACCAATGGTGATCGTTTCACACGGATCACGTGGTCGGGGGTAGCGGTCCCTCGCTTGTGAGCATCCGTCCACTGCTTGTTGCGGGCAAAAGCCAAAGCCCTTGGCGAGCGATTGGCCCGTAGCAGCATGGGAAAACCCGCAACCGCGGAAAGAGACTGACGCAAAGCGGCTAGTGACGGAGCATCCAAATGGGCCGGCGGTTCCTCAGAGGGAAGCGAAAGTTCCCAAACGCCCTGAGCTCGAAGATAATCTTCCGCTTGGTTGACAAGAGAGATCATCCTTTCGTAGGACTCACGGGCATCCTGTCCAAATGAAAACATGCCGTGCTTGAGTAGCACGATGCCTTCGAGATCGTCTCGACCTTCACGCGCCCAGAGATCGGCGCAATACTTCGCCAAATCGTAACCGGGCATTACGTAGGGAACGTAGAGAACGCGATCGGCATAGACGTCACGGACACGGGCTTCGCCATCGGCGAGGTTTGTTAAGGTAACAACCGCATCTGCATGCGTGTGATCGACATAGCTAAAGGGAAGGCATGCGTGAAGAAGAGTTTCCACCGAGGGCGTGGGAGCGGAGGCGAGAGTGCAATGGGTTTTGAGCTCGTTGACCATCACGGCATCTGTCAGCTCGGACAATTCCAGTAATCTCAGGCAGTGATCCATGCGGACTCCGGCAAAACCCGGAGGTTCGATCTCGGAAAGATCCCAACCGCTCCCTTTTACATAGAGAAGCTCGACATCCTCTCCGAGGACGTTTGGCTCGCTCAACTTGACGGAAGTATTGCCACCACCGGCAAGGACGAGAGATTCGTCCGCTCCAAGCAGGCGCGACGAGTAAGCCCGGAGTCCGAGTTCGCCATCGGATTCTTTACAGGCAGCGGCTTCCTTTTCGTTCCAAAGACTTTTCATAATTTAGCTAAGTTTTTTTTCAGGAAAGAGTCCAAGTATGCTTTCTTCATTTGCCTTGCAGATTCCCCGCTCGGTAATGAGTCCGGTTACGAGACGGGCGGGAGTCACGTCAAACGCAGGGTTGGCAGCGTGAGAGCCTTCAGGCAGAAGATGTACCGTGGTTTCCACGCCATTGCAAAGTCCTTCGATGGAGCTGACCTCGTCGCCTGAGCGTTCCTCGATGGGAATGTCGGTCAGACCATCCCTAGCCGACCAGTCGAAAGTAGAGGAAGGAAGGGCAACGTAAAATGGAATATTACAATCACTTGCCGAAACCGCCTTGAGATAAGTGCCAATTTTGTTGACGACGTCACCCGTGTAGGTGGTCCGATCCGTTCCTGTAACAACCAAGTCGACTTGGCCGGTACGCATCAGATGCCCCCCTGCATTATCGGTAATTACGGTATGCGGCACTCCATGCTTACCCAATTCCCATGCGGTCAAGCGAGCTCCTTGATTACGAGGTCTCGTTTCGTCTACCCAAACGTGGACCGGGATGCCGGCATCATGAGCTCTATAAATGGGAGCAGTGGCCGAACCATGGTCCACAAAAGCCAACCAACCGGCATTGCAATGGGTCAACACGTTCACGGTGGCAGCCCCCTTGAGTTCGGATATATCCCGAAAAAGATCAAGGCCGTGCTCGCCGATGGCTCGACAGGCCGCGACGTCTTCGTCGGCAATCTCTACAGCAGCGGAGCGAACAGCCGCTACCTTACCGGAGACATCCGAAACACCGGCAGCAACTTTCAGCTGGCGATCCACCGCCCAAGACAAGTTTACGGCCGTAGGACGAGTACTACGAAGGACTTCCGCCAATCGGTTGAAAGCAGGCGAGAAATCGGCAGTTGCGGCAGCTTCGCATGCCGCCAACCACATGCCGTAACCAGCAGTCGCTCCAATACAACCAGCACCGCGAACCCACATATCCCGTATAGCTACAGCCACCTCCTCGACTGTCCGCAAGTCGGCGGTCTCGAAACGAAACGGAAGGCAACGCTGGTCAATAATCCGCACGACATCATCCCCGACTTGGGGAATCCAAACCGTACGAAAAGGTTGTTCATCAACTAGCATTCCTTGATGTATGAATTTCAAAGTTCGTGAGTCAACGCTCAACCCGAGAACGAAAAGTTTACGAACTTTTACTTGTTTTCATGTGAAGGTGACTGTACTGAAACTAATCCCCATTACCTAAAACCATGGACAACCCAACATTCGCATCGCGGTGGAACGTAGATGAAATTGACGCTCGATACGCGCAATGGATCGATAATCCCGCCTCCCTAGAAGCCGAGTGGCAGTATTTCTTCGAGGGCTTCCACTTGGGAGTCGACCGAAACGGAGAGCCTCAATCGAACTCGCCTGTCACCACCCCAGTCACTGGAGATTCTTCGATTAAGGTTGAAAAGCACGCCCGTCTTTACGGAGCGATCTACGCGTTTCGATCAATAGGTCACACCCAGGCTTCCTTCAACCCCCTGAAGGAAGTGATTGAAGAAAACCCACGGCTATCAATGGAAAGGTTGGGTTTCGATCAGGGCGACTTGCAAGAAGTACACTTCACGGGCAATTATCTAGGAGGTGTTCAAATGAGCATAGGCGAGATCTTGGATCGCCTAAAACGAACGTACTGCGGAAACGTTGCAGTCGAGTACCTTCATCTTCAAGCTACCAACAAACGGCGCTGGCTCCAAGCTAGGATGGAAAGGAACTGCAACGTCCCCGACTTTGGAAATTCCGAAAAGGTTAGAGTGCTTCGTAAAATCGTACAGGCTGAAGAATTCGAAAATTTTCTTCACACTCGCTATGTTGGCCAAAAAAGGTTCTCTCTGGAAGGTGGCGAAAGCCTCATCACTGCCTTGGACTCGATCCTACAGAAATGTCCAGCCAACGGGGTGGAAGAAATCGTCATGGGGATGGCTCACAGAGGGCGCCTCAACGTCCTCGCCAACATTCTAGGCAAATCCCATGAATTCATCTTTCGGGAGTTTTCGGAAAATTTCGTTCCCGACGCGGCCCATGGAAGCGGCGACGTTAAATATCATTTGGGCTACGAGTCCGTCAGGGAAACTTCAGATGGGAGCGAAGTGGGCGTTCATCTGTCCCCAAACCCAAGTCATCTTGAAGTCGTGAACGGCGTGGTCGAGGGAAAGGCCAGAGCACGACAACGACTGCGAGGAGACGAAAAAAGGAGCCGGGTTCTTCCCATACTCGTTCATGGTGATGCGGCCATGGCCGGGCAAGGAATGGTTGCCGAGGTGTTCAACCTTTCAAAATTGGCAGGCTATCGAACCGGCGGCACGATTCACATCGTCGTAAACAACCAAATCGGTTTTACCACAAGTACCGCAGACGCGCGCTCCAGTCTATACTGCACCGATGTTGCGAAAAGCATCGAAGCACCTATTTTTCACGTAAACGGTAACGATGCACTCGCCGTTGCAATGGTCGCGGAAACCGCCCTAGCCTATCGACAGGAATTCGGGGAAGACGTCGTCATAGACATCAACTGCTACCGAAAGTACGGCCACAACGAAGCGGATGAACCCGCCTTCACCCAACCAATCCTATACAAGATAATCAAGGCCATGCCGGCCGTATCCGATCTCTTGACCAAGCAACTGATAGAGGACAAAGTTATCTCCGAGGAAGAAAGTGAGAAAATTCACGATCAACTGCGGCGTCAATTGGATGCCTCCCTCGAAAAGGTAAAGACGATCAAGAAATCCAGCACCTTCGATGGATCTCTTGCGGTTACCCAGATTCCCTATGACTTTTCCGTCGCAGACACTTCGATGCCCAAGAAGGACCTGGCAAAAGTCGCCAAAGCCCTGACCACGCCGCCGAAGGATTTTCGCCTGAACCCGAAGATCAAGCGACAACTAGACGCCAAAAAGAAAAACTTTGCCGAAGGTAAAAACATCGATTGGGGCTTTGCCGAGCAACTTGCCTTTGGCTCGCTGATGCTTGAGGGGACCCCCGTCAGGCTCTCAGGGCAGGACAGCAAGCGAGGAACCTTCAGTCATCGCCATGCTGCCTGGTACGACGCCGAGGACCGCACCCGTTACATCCCCTTGATCAACATGGAGGAGAGGCAGGCGAAGTTTTGCGTCTACAACTCCCTGCTATCCGAGGCAGCCGTGCTAGCTTTCGACTATGGTTACTCGCTCGACTATCCAAAGATGCTGGCGATTTGGGAAGCCCAATTCGGCGATTTCGCCAACGGTGCCCAAGTCATCATAGATCAGTTCATAATGAGCGGAGAAGACAAGTGGGGCACGGTCAGCGACTTAGTCATGCTCCTCCCCCATGGCTTCGAGGGACAAGGTCCCGAGCACAGTTCGGCCAGACTGGAACGGTTTCTTCAAGGCTGCGCGGAAGACAACATCGTAGTTTGCAACTTCACTACTCCGGCTCAGTTCTTCCATGCGCTTCGAAGGCAAAAAAAGCAAGAGTACGCCAAGCCTCTTATCGTGATGACTCCAAAAAGCTTGTTGCGGCACAAGTCTTGCGTGTCGGATCTGAAAGAGTTAACGGATGGTCAATTCGGTGAATTCCTGGATGATCCCACTCCACCAAAGAAGGTCGAAACCCTTATACTCTGCTCAGGTAAAATATACTACGACTTGCTTGAAGAACGCGAAAACATACGCACAAACAAAGCCGTCATCGTGAGAGTCGAACAATTCTACCCATTCAATGAGGATCGGTTCAAGGAAGTCACGTCACCCTACGCCAAAGCCAAGCGCATCGTTTGGTGCCAAGAGGAACCGGAAAACATGGGGGCATGGAACTTCCTCAGCCCTATTTTGGAAAAACAGCTCGGAGTTCGCCCCGAATACGTCGGGCGGACTCCT
>Ga0209362_1001192_pt1 | contig 21202 bp, 14 predicted proteins | sample SaaInlV_165m_DNA_FD_184680 | JGI IMG/M metagenome (GOLD analysis project Ga0209362, IMG submission 184680) | Marine microbial communities from expanding oxygen minimum zones in the Saanich Inlet - Saanich Inlet SI037_S3LV_110m_DNA (SPAdes)... | ecosystem: Environmental > Aquatic > Marine >...
AGTGTCCGACTTTATGAAATGGGTTGCGATGGGTGCTCCCGATCCGAGGGATGCGCCCATGGAAGCGGTGGCCGAGTCAAGCGGGCCCAAGGCCAAGAGCCTGGAGGAAGGCAGAAAGTTCTGGGCATTCCACTCTTTGGACTCCCCCCAAACGCCCGATGTTACCTACGAAAAATGGGTGAAGGACGATTTGGACCGCTTCGTATTGGCAAAGCTTGAACAGAGCAACCTGAAGCCTGCTCCGCTTGCGGACGAGTCGACTTTGCTCCGCCGGCTTTATTTCGACCTGACCGGACTGCCTCCCGACGTCGGGCAAATCGAGGCCTTTCAGGCAGATGATTCTCCCGATGCCTACGCCAAGGTGGTGGACGAATTGCTTGCTTCCCCCCGGTTCGGGGAACATTGGGGCCGCCATTGGCTCGACGTCGCGCGCTACGCTGACACCACGGGTGGCGGGCGCAACAATCCTTTTCCCAATGCGCATCGTTTCCGGGAATACGTCATCGAGAGCTACAATGAGGACAAGCCTTTCGATCAATTCGCCAAGGAGCAAATCGCGGGCGACCTGCTCCCTTCCTCGACTGATAAGGAATTCAACGGGAACCTGACCGGAACCGGCTTTCTCGCGCTTGGGCCGCACAACTACGAGTTACAGGACAAGGCTCTCCTGCGCATGGAAGTCGTGGATGAGCAAATCAGCGCCGTCGGTCGGGCCTTCCTGGGCATGACCATGGGCTGCGTCCGTTGCCATGATCATCCGTTCGATCCCATTCCCATTGAGGAATACTATTCCTTGGCGGGGATTTTCCGAGGCACCAATAGCTTGGTCCCCGGAAACGTTGCAAGTTTTCATGAACGTACGCTGCGCGATCAACATGCGGTTGCCCGCAAGAAGCATTCCGCAGATCAAAAGACGCTGGAAGGCGAATTGAAGAAAGCCGAAGCCAAGCTCAAGGCTCTAGGAGGAAATACGGATTTTGCCAAAGCCGGACAGAAGTCGCTTGATCCGGATAAGCTGGAAGGTGTGGTGGTTGATGACGTGGATGCCAAACTGGTCGGGAAATGGGTGTCCTCGACCCATACCAAGGGGTATGTCGGAAAGCGTTACTTACACGATGACTCTAAGAGTAAGGGAAGAAAGTCAGTTACTTTCCCCGCCCGTATTCCCGAGTCGGGCAAGTATGAAATCCAGCTTTCCTACACCCCCAGTACCAACCGGGAAAGGAAGACTCCGGTTACCATCATGCATACCGACGGCGAACAAAAGGTATTTGTCAACCAATCCAAGCAACCTCCTATTCTCGGTGCCTTCGTGTCGCTTGGTAAGTTCCGATTCGAGAAGGGAACCCGGGACGTCATCCAGATCACGACCGAAGACACGCACCAGTTCGTGATTGCCGACGCGATCCGTTTGTTGCCCGAGAAGGAGCAACCTCCCGGGGTTCTTGCCAAGAAGGAGGAATCCGAGGAGACCAAGGAAGAATTGAAGAAAAAGCAGGAACTCGCCAAGGCCCAGAAGAAGCAAATGGAAAAGCTGGTTGCCGATCTGAGGAAAAAGGTCAAGGAACACAAGAAGACCGCGCCTCCTGGGTCAGGCAAGGTCATGTCCGTTCTTGAGCACAAGGAGGCAGGGGACTGGCGCATCCACCGCAGGGGAGAGATCCGCAACCTGGGTCCTTACGTCAAGCGTGGCTTCCTAGCCGTGGCCACTCCTCCGAATTTATCTCCGAAGCCCGAGATACCCAAAGGTTCAAGCGGGCGTCTTCAGCTTGCCAATTGGGTGGCTTCTTCCGACAATCCTCTCACCGCCCGTGTTTATGCAAACCGGGTCTGGCGTCATCTCTTCGGGAGAGGAATCGTTGCCACGCCTGATAACTTCGGGGAAATGGGTAGTCGGCCCACCCATGCCGAACTTCTCGACCATTTGGCACTCTTCTTGATCGAAAACGGATGGTCGACCAAGAAACTAATCCGCAAGGTGGTCCTTTCGAGCGCCTACCGCATGTCGTCAACGGGAGCACCGGGAGCGATCGAGGCGGACCCCCAAAACGACCTGTTCTCAAGGCAAAACCGTCGCCGGCTTGAGGTCGAGGCCATAAGAGACGCCATGTTGGTGGCAAGCGGACGTATTTCCTTTTCCCAGGAAGGCATGGACAAGACAAGATCCATGTTCGAAAAACTCGACCGGAACAAGATTCCCGAAATGTTCAATGTCTTCGATTATCCTAATCCCGGGCTTGTGTCGGGTAACCGAAATGCCAGTACGGTTCCTACTCAAGCCCTTTTCATGATGAACAGCGGATTTGTGCTCAAAGAGGCAAAAGCCGCAGCAGTCAAAATACTCGAAATGGAGGGGCTGGATGACCGGCAAAGACTCGTTTTCGCTTACAGGACCACTCTTGGAAGAATTCCCAGTGATGGGGAAAAGTCCCTTGCCTTGGCTTACTTAAAGAAGCAAGGTGGAAGCACAAACCAACAAGATGCTTGGAGTGGCGTCCTCCATGGACTTTTTGCCTGTCTTGACTTTCGCTACCTGAACTGAATAAAACAAGAAACCATGCAACACGTAGCCCAATCGTTTTCCCGTCGCCAAATGCTCAAGGGCGCGGCATGTGGCTTCGGTTCGTTGGCCTTAGCCGGCATGCAAGGCGCCCAAGCTCTCACGGGCAATCCCTTAGCCGCCAAGGCCTCCCTCATCCAGCAACGGGCCAAGCGCGTAATTTTCATCTTCATGGCGGGTGGACCGAGTCATGTCGATACTTTCGACTACAAACCCGAATTGATCGCCAAGGATGGTAAGGACATTGATTTCGTCGGTGTCCGGACAGGTACTTTTGGCAAACAGAGCAAGAGGAAATTAATGAAACCCCTGTGGGATTTCAAGCAACACGGCGAATGCGGGCAACCCGTCTCCTCGCTTTTCCCCCATATAGCCGGTCAAGTGGATGACCTCGCATTTATTCATTCCATGCATACGGAAGGCGTGGCTCATGGTCCTTCCACCCTTTTTCTGCACACGGGCGCTACCAACCTTGTACGTCCTTCTATGGGTAGCTGGATTTCTTACGGTTTGGGCACGGAAAACGAAAACCTTCCCGCTTTCGTTACAATCTCCCCTTCCGCAGGAAAAGGCGGACCACGAAACTACGGGGATGCCTTTCTTCCATCCATTCACCAAGGCACTGCCGTTGGTCGGGCTGGAAGCGCAAGCGCAGTCAAGATCAGGAATGTCGATAACGCCATGCTCAATGATTCCCAACGGCGTCAACGCTTTGATTTTCTCCAAGGTCTCAATTCCGAACAAGCGTCCCGTTCTCCGGCAGATGATCGTTTGGATGCCACCATCAAGACCTACGAACTCGCATGGCGCATGCAAACGGAGGCTCCCGAATTAACGGATCTTTCCAAGGAAAGCGAAGCTACCAAGAAAATCTATGGCATAGGGGAAAAGAAAACCGATGATTTCGGCAAGCAATGCCTGCTCGCTCGCAGGATGGTTGAGCGAGGCGTTCGCTATGTTAACGTGAACTATTCAGACGAATCCAGTAATCCGCGCTGGGACCAGCACAGTAACATGCCCAAGCATGCCGACCACGCCAAGGCCACGGACAAACCTGTGGCGGGACTGTTGCGCGACCTCAAGGCCAGGGGCCTCCTTGAGGATACCCTTGTTTGGTGGGGTGGTGAATTCGGTCGGACTCCTTTTGCTCAAAGCAAGGATGGTCGAGATCATAATCCGCGGGGATTCACCGTGTTCCTCGCTGGTGGTGGTATCAAATCAGGAATTTCCTACGGAGCTACCGATGAAATTGGCAGTGTAGCGGTTGACAAGCGTGTCCATATGCACGATCTGCATGCCACTATCCTGCATGCCCTCGGCTTGGATCACGAAAAGCTCACTTACCCTTATGCTGGTCGAAATTTTCGACTGACGGATGTGGCCGGGCGGGTTGTTCACGATCTCTTCGCCTGAATACGCTTTCGTGACTTGCCCTCAGTCAAGAGGGTTCTAAACAACCTAAAGCATGAAAGCCATTATACTGCCCGAGCACGGCGGCCCCGAACTTTTTCGCGTCGAGGAAGTACCTAAGCCGAAAATAAAACCAGGCCATGTCTTGATCCAAGTCGCCGCATCGAGTGTCAACCCGGTCGACTTCAAGATCAGGCAAGGCCTCATTCCAATTGGTCCCGATCTTCCAGCCATATTGCATGGAGACATGTCGGGTGTAGTTGCAGAAGTAGCGTCAGATGTGGACGAATTTGCTCCGGGCGACGAAGTCTATGGTTGTGTCGGTGGGTTCAAGGGCCTGCCAGGTGTCTTGGCCGACTACGCCTTGGCCGATGCCCGCCTGTTGGCAAAGAAACCCTCCAATCTCTCGATGGAAGAGGCCGCTGCACTACCCTTGGTCACCATCACGGCATGGAACGCCCTTATGGATAGAGCCAAGGTCTCAGAAGGACAAGGAGTGCTTGTTCATGCCGCCGCCGGTGGCGTGGGCCATGTGGCGCTTCAACTCGCCAAGGCTGCTGGAGCCGAGGTGCATGTCACTGCATCGAGTGAGGAAAAGATCGCACTCGGCAAGGAACTTGGCGCCGACATAGGAATTAACTACAAGGAACGATCGGTCGAGGAATATGTCTCCGAGCATACGGGAGGCGCAGGTTATGACGTCGTCTTTGACACCGTGGGAACAACGCGACTCGACGATTCCTTCCAAGCCGCCAAGATCGGTGGCACCGTCGTCTCCATAGCAGCTCGTTCCACCCATGACCTCACGCATGTACATGTGCGTTCACTCACCCTGCACGTCGTCTTCATGCTCCTGCCGCTTGCCCGCAACATCGGACGCGAACACCATGGGGCTATCTTGCGACAAGCTACGCAATTGATCGAAACTGGCAAGCTACGACCTCATTTACACACCGAGGTATTCCCATTCGAACGAGTTGGCGATGCTCATGCCCTGCTGGAGTCGGGGAAAGCGCTAGGTAAAATCGTCCTGTCGAACAGTTAGATTAGGCTTTCAAATACGACTAACATAAATCGTGCTAAATTATCCATATCGATCAAGACTGAGCCGAAGGACTGTCCTGACGACAGGAAACATTGTTCTAGTTGTGCCGATCTACTCGCTCATCCGTATTCTTTCTGAGAGTGCGGATTGAACAAAAACATCAACAAATTCATCCGCCAATACCAGAAGAAAGACAATAGATTCCAAGGACTAATTTTAGAAAAGTGCAAGCACATAGAAAATAAATTGAATGCTTGCCCTAGAAATACCCATTACCTCACCTCTAGAACTCTATCGCAAATTAAGTTGACTGATCCATCTTAAGAAAACAATCACCATGCTCCCTTCGCTCTGGCCATTGTTAGCTTAACCCACAAGTCATAATCTGGAAGTAGAATATTAGTTTGAGCTTGGACAGAGAATCGTTTTAAAAAAAACTAGCTGATGTTTGCTGTTTTGCCAGAAGTCTTCTCAAGACCCTGTTTCCCATAGTACTTGTTATAATACTTGTAACGGAAGTAACCGTATCCATAGTAACCAGAATAGTAGTAGCCTGGGGTCTTTTTTTCGGGTAAATCATTTAACACAACACCTAACATATTTGCTCCCGTTTCCTCTAAGCTCTCGATTAGATTTTTTGCTACTTTACGAGCAACCTTGCCATAGCGAGTTACAAAAATGACCTCATCCACTTTACGTGCCATTGCAAGTGAGTCAGGAAAAAGTCCAATCGGAGGACTGTCGATAATTATGATTTCCGCGTTTTGCCTTAAACTGAAAAGCATCTTATCGAACTCAGGTTTTTCAAGCATCTCAGTAGCGGCTCGGGTTTTGCCTCCAGATGGTAAAATCAAGAGGTTTGGATAAATTTCAACTAGTGTTCCGCTATCCAAAAAATCATATTTGGGACTAGGGTTTGCGACAGTTTCATTAATCAAGGTAAGCAACCCTCGATCATTATTAACACCACAAAACTTATGTAGACCAGGTCTCCGCAAATCAAAATCAATAAGAATAGTTTTGCGACCGTGATTGGCACAACTGTATGCAAGATTAGCGGCAAGTAGACTTTTTCCTTCGCTAGGTATTGCACTGGTAATTAATATAGTTTTGGGGTAATCGGTCTTGGAGTTCATCTGTATACGACTATACATACTCCGAAATGCTTCGGTAAGCCCATCGTCTAGTTCGTTTCCGACAATAAGCGGTCGATCGCTCTCCTTAACTTCAGAAATCTTGGGAATTCCAGCAATTAAATCCTGACCAAGAAAAACTTCTATATCCCATGGGGATTTTATTCGATTATCAATAAATTCAAAACCAATCGGGATCAAAACAAAGAGAATGGCAAAAATCATAATCCCTTTGTTGTGAATATCAGGTAAATTAGGACTTATCCGTATGCCTGGATATGCAAAATCCATCGTGTGAAGAGGATCACCTTGCTCTTGTGGAAGAGCTATTTGAATGACAACATCTTGCAGTCGTTTTTGAATCGTGTCGGTAGAACCTCTTTGAATCTGAAGTTTTCGATCCAGTTCCGCTAGTTTGGTTTCCATTTCACTAAGAGCAACGGACTCTTCCTGAACTTTATCCATCGCTACCGAGAACTCTTGTTCTTGAGCCTCTAGTTGATGATACTTGTCTTTCAAGTCCTCGATCGAAGCTTTGACTTCAAGCTGAAGAACCCTTTCGACATCTTGTATTTGCCGTGCGTTCTCGATCATCTTTGGATGATTCGAAAGGTACTTTTGCTCATAAAGTCGGCGAGTTTGTTCAAGATCGAAAAGTCTAGATTGGAGGGCGGGAACACTTCCAAAACTTTCTATAGCATCAATTTTAAAGTATTCTTTGATGGCATCAATATTTGCATTCACATCTTGGGAAACTCCAGCGTTAACAGCTCGGGAATTAATGCTGGCTTGTATTTGGATAATTTGACGAAGAAGTGAATTGATTCGGACTTTCTCTACTTTAGCGTTAGTGATTTCAGCATGGTAGCTACTCTTACGAGAAGCATTATCCAATCTAGTGTCCTCAACAAATGGCAGCTCCTCATCTCGTTTATATTTAGTCATTTCTCCAAGAATTTCAGATTCCCGAAGTTGACTTGCCTCCAAAAGGTTCTCAAGGACTTCGCGAGCAGTTTGCACTACTTTGCCTGCTTCGTGTTTGTGAGATTTTTCATATTCTTGTTGAACAAGATCTGCAACAAGTTGTACGGATTGAGAACTGCGCCCAGTTGCCGTTATCGTAAAGACAGGTCTTCCTTCACCACTCACCGAAACCGAATAGCTTACGGTTGATGCGACATCTGGCAATTCCTCATCATTATAGACATATGGTGCAAGCATTGTGCTTTTGTAAGCCTTGTTGTCTTTAATGCGTTCGAGAACACGAACCCTCAACTCTTGACTTTTTAGACCATCATTATGCTTGCGAACTAGCTCTCCTAATTGATTTTCGCGCTCGACGCGTTGTAGATTCAGAATGGCAGGAGGGGGAATGAGACGAAAGGAAGAAGAAGATTGGTAAATATTAGGCTGTTGATATTCCTTGTAAACAAAACCTAAAGCAATGGGAAGTGCGAGTGCCATGGAAAGCAACCAGCGATCACGTATAATCAGAAAGTAATCGAAGAGACCCTTGAAGCGACTCCGAGAAGTCGATTGCATAATTTCCTGAGACGGATCTGGGTTGGGGTAGGTGTCCATTTAAACTATTGATAAAGAAGAGCTAGCGTTAATGAAATGAAGATTATACCAAACGTTCTTTTACAAAAATCTGATCACCTGGATAAATCATGAAGGTTGCGTATTCCCCATCCGTAGTAGATCCACTGCTGAGAGCTTCTACATCAATTGTATATGTCTTAGAGTTTTTGATTTTTCCCGATTCATCGTAAAAGGTGCGGGTAACCTTTACTTCTGTTTTTTTGGCTATATCGGTAAATCCACCTGCACGAGCTATAACTTGAACTATGTTCATTGCCTCGGCTTCAGGAGGAAAGGCAAAGGGACCTTGTTTGTTAACTGAACCCGAAAGGAAAACGAAACGTTCCACATACTTTGATATTGTAACGGTCACTTTGGGATCCCTAAAGATCTGTTGCCTACGATACTCTTGAGCAATATATGTTTCCGCTTGCTTCGTGTTCATGTTAGCCAAAGGCAGCTCTCCAATGTAAGCTAATCGCACACGTTCATCATTGTTGATCGTTGCCTCGATGTTACAATCGGCTTCTCCGAGCACAGAGACTTTAATGCGATCTCCAGGCCTCAGTTTGTATCCAGTCGGATCGCGGAGAATGGAAGGATCGTCGTTTCGTGCCGATATCAGCAGCGAGACGGGGAAAACCAATAACAAGCACAAAGGGATGTTTAGAAAAGCTCTCACAACCAATTTGTTGGCTCAAAAGCGCCCGCTCAAGTCAACTCGGACTAAATGTCGTCCATAGGATTCTGATTCGCGGGCAATATGTGAAAAACTGTACCCGCCACTTGTAGAGAAATGCTTACTCAGAGTTTTAGTCACATTGGTTCCAAAGCCAATGCTGTCGAGAGAATTGGAACGTAGGGAAGAGCTAGTACCTGATGCATAGGTGTAATCGGTCGTCCCATAGGATACATAAGCGGTTCCCGAAACATCGTCGGTGAATCGATGGTTTAATGAAACTCGACCTGTGGTATTGAGCATCGTATAACCTTGAGCTGACGGTGAGAACCCTCGGTTCAAATCAAAATCCACGGAAGTCTTTCGGTTCAAACTCCATTGCAATCCCGAACCAAGCGATAGGGTGCTTTCTCCGGAAAAACCTGAATCATAGACCTGACGGATAAAACCCATGTTAGCGTTGCCCGATAGCTTTGGGGATAATTCACCTTGAGCACCAAAACTCAATCCATGAGTAGCCCCATCAGTTAGGCTGACTCCCCCGCCGCCAGACATATCTCGAGACCGAGAATAGTTGTATTCAGTGAAGAAATCGAGTTTTTCCGAATATATATAAAAAGCTCTGGCATAAATTGGAATTGTTGCAAGATCGCTGTAAGCGGAATTAGTTTGTCCTCCAGTTGCCCAATCTTGGTAATTGCGGTATGTATATGAAGTTCCCGCACCTAAACCAAACTTGGAACTGTGGTTGTACCTTATGTTTGCACCAACCAGAAAATAAGAATAACTAACGAGATCCTGTTCCAGAACACTAGTCTCCACCTTCTGACCAAGGTCAAAATTCATATCGAAGCGAATCTTGGCATTGTTGGAAATTCGCTTCTTCAAAGATTCATCAAAGTCGATGGTAAAAGTACTAACTGGCTGGATGTAACTCTTTTTGTCGTTCTTCACAAACTGGGTAAGATGGACGCCCGCAGACCCACTAAAAGTAAACCAGCGAAGTTTCTTCGTGTAGTGAATCGCAGGAGTAAATTTCAGGATCAAGTCGTCTTCACTTTCAATTTCATCAGGAACCACTCCAGGAGTACCTGATGCTTTAACTGCCTGTAGTGCTTGGGAAGAAATCCCAAACACGCGAGAATCATATTCCGCCGATAGCGAAGCACTCAGGTCGAATCGACCAAAAGCACTTTCCTTCAGGGCAAATACATTGTGAGCAAGAACAATGCTTACAAAAAACATACAAAGAACTAATTCTTTGTTAACTTCGAAAAAACGGGCAGGCATTTTTACGGGAGAATTGAGAATGGGCATAAAATAAACTTTAAGAGGAATTTTGACTACCTAGTGAAGTCCGGCAACTCTAAAATCGAAGGGTTGCCCAGACCAATCTTTTGATATTTAGATGACTTTGACGAATAATGTGCTACGCATGAATCCAATCTTAGTAGGTTGAGGACACACGAAGTTTTTCTTTTTGGGCAAACGACTGTTTTGGTTGTTGTCATTTCCTGGGCGAAAGCAGGTCTCTGGTCGCCATGGGCAGAATGGTTTACTTCTGCAATAGTATTGGGAGGGATTCTGGGAGTTCTGTTATTGAGGGCGGGAGATAGTCTGTCGTTTGCATTCCCGTGGAAACCGATGATTCCATTTGCCCTTCTCGTGGCACTTGCAGGCGCAAGCATGCTCAACCCTTCTCACAATCCTCCAAGTCAGATTCCGTTAAATTTAGAGCGATTCGAAGACGCGGCTATTCGGGTTCCCGCCCTTGTTCCATATGTCGGAGACGAGTTTCGTGACATTCAAGGCAGATCCGAAGTGGATTCAGGACAAGCCATTGCTTTATTTTACAGGTTTCGCCGCGACTTTCAGAATAAATTCGATCGTTTCGACTCTCCTTTTGAACCGTTTATCGAGGATTACGAAAAGAAGCTCAAAAGGACCCATACATCATGGCTTCCCAGTTGTATAACTGCTGATGCTTCAATTTGGAAAAGGTGCTATCCAATCTCAATTCTTGCTCTTCAAGCGATCATTCTGTGGAGATTTATGAAAAGCCGCCGGCTTATTAGGAAATTGCTTTTAATCATTGTTTTGAACGGGGCCCTTCTGGCTATAGCAGGTACTTTACAAAAACTATCCTATGTGCCTAGTGATAGTGTAAAAGAAATATGGGGTTTGTGGGATGCCCCCGAACCTAGATATTTCTTCAGCAGTTTCACCTACAAGAATCATTGGTCCGCTTTTGCCTTACTCTGCATAGGGGGTGCCGTAAGTTTGGCTTGGCGAGAGATCAGCCGAAAAGGAACACTGGCTTGGCGACAACCGAAATTGAGTGTTTGTTTGGTTGCGGCACTTTTTATTGGAATTACCATTCCCCTGTCGGGTTCTCGTTCGGGTACGTTTTTACTTATTGTTTTTCTTTCACTTCTTGCCTTAGTCCTTGGATGGACCGTGACAAGAAATTTTGATACTTCAAAAAAAAGATGGGCGACATTCGGAGGGACAGTGTTTGTATGTTCTCTAACACTGGGTGCCATGGTATGGTTCGGATTGAATCTTGATCGTGAAACCAAATCAGAGGCTATCGGCAATACCTTGCAACAATGGGAGAATTATCAAAAAGGTTCTCCACCCATGCGCTATTATTTATGGAAAGACACTTTTAAAATGTTTCTCGACAAACCTATATTTGGTCATGGTTTGGGTTCATTTCGAGCCCTTCATCCTCTGTATCAATCTGCGGAATACAAAAGACAAAGAGAGGCTGGCGTTGCATCCGCTCATCGTAAACTAAAACCCCTCACCGAGCACAGTCACAATGACCTGCTCCAATACTTAGCCGAAATAGGTATCGTAGGCGTTGCCTTACTTCTTCTGGTGCCTACACTTGGGATTTGGCGAAATAGAAAAAGTGTGTTCTCGACTTCACCTGACTGGGCATTGATGGGGTGCATACTTTTTGCGGTCTACTCTTTCGTTGATTTCCCGACCCGAACACCAGCTTGTTTGTTGCTCCTTTCGCTAACACTATCATTAGCACTCAAGCATGCCAGTCTGGAAAGAGAAAGGCTCGAATGGCAAGGACACTGAAAGACCGAAAAGAAAAGTTGTTTGACGTCTTGATTCGAGAGGTAATAAATGCAATATTGTTTAGTATAGTGTTAAACTTTTAAAAAGTTAGCGAGCTAGTGCCCATAATGCCGCTTCAATTCAATAAACGCATGGAACCTATTCGGTTTTTCGCTATTGCGATTTCCATTGGTTGGTCAATCGTCAAAGTAAGTGCAAGACCGATTGACAATACATTGATTGAGAGTGCTATCTTAATCAACCATGAGGAACTAACAAATCCTAGGTCACTGTACGCTTCTTCTCGATTTCGCCGTGCAGCCTTAACAACTGTTGATGTTAATTCAACCATTGAAGGCTATGGGGAACCTTGGCAAGATATTCCTTCCGTAACCGCAGGACTGACAAGCACCATGAAGGGTCTATTCGCAGCTACGGGAAACAACACTAACAACGAGATTAAAGAAGGTGTCCGTCTCGCGTTGGAATACATTCGAGACAAAAGGGACAACCTCGGACTCGATATCGACCAAGTCGGCAAGGCTACACAAGCTATCGTACAGGCTGCATTAGAGGCTTCTGCCGACCGCGACACCGGAACCATTCCAGGCAGTCCGGAGTGGAATGCATTTGATGATGGTTTGGGTGTGTTAACATCCCATGAGCAAGAACTGTACAAAGATTATTTGCAACGTATTGATCCTTCAGATGCAAATGGTTGGACTCAGTCATTCGAAAGTTCCTCTCCTGCAGAAAAGAACACATCCGTTAGAGCATTTCTTCAAATCGCACCCGAAGGACTTGCTAAATTACTCCCGTCGGTCGTAATTGAAACCTTCATCCCAATTGCTTCTAGGTCTTGGAAGGTAAGTGCTCCCGACCTAGCCAAAAGTTTATCCGAGGGCATGGCACGAGGAACAATTGATGCCAATTTCCCAAACCCACCAGACCGAGGAAAGCTAATGGGTTTGGTGAGTGAGGGAACCATCACTGCAACGATGGAGCGAATGAAAACAGCTACGCTTAACATAGCGGATTTTGGCTTTTACCCAGGAATCGAACCTATCAACCCAAGCATAACTACGAGCAATGCAACAATGATGTTGGGCGGAAATCCAACAGACCCCCCTAGGTTTCATCCTGACAAAACTCGTATCCTCGAATACGCGACAAATGGTCTCGCTTATGGAGCGCTTGCAGCTGCGAAGCTTAGCGGAAATATTTTATCCGTTGATGTTCCTGCATTGGCAGAGAAGATCGGAGCAGGAGCAGCCAAAGCGGCTGTAGAATTCATGGCGGACATACCCCCGGGGCAAGAAGCAAACTCTAATCACCACCTTTTTACATACGAAATCATTAAGTCCATAGCGTCAGGAGCATCATTGGGCTCAATTATGGTTTCAAGTTCACACAAACCCTGGAAAATCGAGAAACTGCCTGAACATGTGGCGGAGAGAGTTTCATATGGAGTAGCATCCGCAGCCACAGAGGGTAATTTGATAAAACAATGGCCAAACGATAAAAAGGCCGATGTTGCACTTCTCGGAGAAGCCGCAGCTTTCGGGTCTTCAATGGGTGCTCAGTTCGCAACCGTCTTCGACCCCGGATCAGAAAATTATTCAGCTTGGGATTATCAATACTATGGCAAGAAAACCTCCTATGATCGCATTGCCTTAGCCGAGGCGACATCCAAAGGTTCCGCCCAAGGAGCGATAGCCAAGGCGGCAGATTCCGATGGCACAACATCAACTCGCCCCGAAATCCTTAAGCTTGCCAGAGGCTCTGCCATGGGATCCGTTCTAAGTAATATTGCTATGGCGATATATTATGAAACAGATTTACAAAGTGTTATTACTGCCAGCGCCAAAGGGTCTGCCTACGGAAGTCTAACTGCAGATAACCTCTATATGATAGAAAAGCCTCAAGGGCAAACTGAAGAGTTCGAGGTTGAAATTGCTCGTGCCTCAGCGAACGGGGCAACGGCAGGTGCTCTTTTTGAAGTGATAAGCCTGCTTGATGCAAAACCTGACATACGACGATCTGACATAGATTCAATAAATTCGGCCAAGTCTGCCACATATGGGTCTACCTTGGGGGCTATCCTTGGAGGAGACAAAGCTGGCCAGGATTCTGTAGCGATCAAACAAGCGGTGGAGCAAGGGTCAACGGAAGGCAGTTTAGATGGTGTTGCATTAGCCATGGGGCACGATGCAAAGAATGTCGGCCAAGCAAACATAATGTCGACAGCCTCTATCAAGAAAGCGGTTGGCGCAGGAAACGCGCAAGGCGCCAATAAGGCTGCCTCGGAAATGGCTACAAAAACAATAAAAGCAAGTGCTTCGGATATGCTGCTATTGATGCAAAAATACAATATAAGCCCAGGTACAACCAATCCTGGTTTTGTTTTTCCTAATCCCAAAAAGAAGGGGGAAGAGGACTTTCTTTTCGAAGAGAAGTTCCCTGTAGCTTCCCCGATTTGAGCCTAGGCTTAAATCGCTTATCTTATTCTCATCATAATGCCTTGCCCTGAGTTCACTCATCTGGACGAGAACTCTTCCCCGAAAACGGTGGATATAGGATCAAAAGAGGTTACAGAGAGAAAGGCTGTCGCCCGTACAATTATTGATGTTCCGGATGAAGTATTAACTGCACTTGGTTCTTCTGGAATCATGCACTCTTCAAAAGGTTCGATTTTTGATGTTGCGATCATCGCGGGAACGCAGGCTGCCAAGAAAACTGCTGACCTCATTCCTCTCTGTCACCTCATTCCGTTAGACTCAGTGAATATCAAGCTGAACCGCGAAGGAGACAGGAGGATTGTCGTAGAGTGTCGAGTAAAGGCGACTCACAAGACAGGCGTGGAGATGGAAGCCTTGGTGGGTTGCTCCGTTGCGGCACTAACGGTTTACGACATGTGCAAAGCCCTTTCACATGAAATCGTAATTGAAGAAACCAAACTGATCGAGAAGACGGGTGGCAAGAGCGACTACTTCTTTGAAGATTCAAAGGCATGAGATTCCTCCCTCCCCCACACGGACTGCTTCTTGCAGGTGGATGTAGTAGAAGGATGGGAAAGGATAAGTCTTCTATTAGATACGCAGGTGCCACACAACCCGAACATATTACTGAATTGCTTCGGTCTCGTTGTGCGGAAATTTTTCTTTCTCTGCGAAAAGGGCAACGCAATGCAACCGGATTGGGAAATTTGAATGTCGTTCATGACCGCGGGGAAAGTGCCGGCCCACTGGTCGGTATCCTCTCAGCCATGACAAAGTATCCTGAGGTGGCCTGGCTCGTGATCGCCTGCGACCTACCCTTCCTCGACGGGCCAAGTCTCGACAATTTATTAGCCCAACGCGATCCGACAAAGATAGCGACTACTTATCGGAGTTCACACGATGGGAAACCAGAACCCCTTTGCACAATCTATGAAGCTCATGCTCGCCTTATTCTGGATGATTTCTTTGCCAACGATATCCGTTGCCCTCGCAAAATACTTATGGAGACCGAACCTCTTTTACTTGATCCTGTAAACCCCAGAGCTCTGGACAATGTTAACACTCCCGATGACTACAAGGCAGCCGTTCATGCCTTGTCCCGACGATGAGCCCTTCCGAAACTCTAGTTCGACAAGTTCGTATCCGATATTTTGCTATCTTGAGAGAGCATGCGAACATCAGTTGCGAGAAACGAGAAACCACCTCTACTACCATTGAGGAGTTGTACGGTGAAATCAAGGAGGATAAGGGTTTTGATTTAGAAAAGGAATTCATCCGTGTAGCCTGCAACGGGGACTTTGTAGATCTGGACTACTCTTTGGCGGACGGTGATGAAATCGTCTTCATCCCCCCCGTGGCTGGTGGCTGACATTTATCGTCACATACAAATTCAAGATGTCATTTAGTCTCTCTTCCACTCCCATAGAAGTTGACTTTCTGCGTCAAGGGATGATTAGCCAAAAATGCGGGGGATATGTTGCTTTCGAAGGATGGGTACGTAATTACAATGATGGAAAAGCAGTTCTGCAACTAGAGTATGAAGCTTACGCAGAACTTGCCATTCTCGAAGGTCATCGGATTATCAATGAAGCTCTCGATCAATTTCCCGTTAAGGATGTTCGCTCTATACATAGGGTAGGATTGCTGGGTCTCAAAGAAGTCGCTGTTTGGGTTGGAGTTTCAGCCATTCATCGCGAAGAAGCTTTCGGTGCTTGTCGTTATGTTATCGATGAAATCAAAAGCCGTGTCCCCATTTGGAAAAAGGAATTTTTTGCTGATGGTAGTACGGCTTGGACTCAGTGCCAAAATTGTGCAGGTGACATTGCCAATAAGTAATGAGAGTCCTTGGTCGCTGTATTTTCATTCACCTCGGAAAGTAACAGTCTAGATAGCCAATTTTGAAGGCATTCCCCAGATAATTCTTAGTAGCACTACTCAAGTAGTGCGAATGGTAATTCAATGAAGGCAACCATCAAAACCTCTACAAGCATTTTAAATCCTGGAATTCTAACTCAAATCACGAACCCTTAGCTAATTCAGCCCCAAGAATAATTTACTTTAAAGTTTCATTGCAGATTGTATCGAAATTACTGATCTCAAGGTAAAGAGGCACACAATTGACATAGCTTGTTATTCTAATCATCAAGAATGCCCCCTACCCTACTGGTTTTTATGAGGTTTATATTACAGCCACTTAGAATTTAATGTGTGTTTTGCATTCTTTGAATGATTTGATCAAAACATCTTGCCTCCTCCTCGCAACCTCGCATGTTAAGGTTTACTATTAAAAATCCAAACTCCCCTTTCATTATGGCTAAGGCAGCAACTAAAGAAAAAACTTCTACCGGCAACGCCGATCTCGATCTTGCCATTTCCGGTATTAACAAAAAGTTTGGTGATGGAGCCTTGATGCGGCTTGGCGATGCTACCAAGATGAATGTTTCCGTCATCTCGACTGGCTCCCTAGCCATCGATCTCGCCTTAGGCGCCGGTGGACTTCCGAGAGGACGGACCGTTGAGATTTATGGCCCCGAGTCCTCTGGCAAGACTACTTTTTGCCTCAGTGTCATAGCTGAAGCACAGCGCCAAGGCGGAAATGCAGTTTTCGTTGATGTCGAACACGCACTCGATCCAAGATATGCCAAGGTTGTGGGCGTTGACCTCGATAATCTAATGATTTCTCAACCCGAGAGTGGTGAAGACGCCCTCAACATTACCGAAACGCTTATCCGTTCGGGTGCCATCGACGTAATCGTTGTGGATTCGGTGGCGGCACTTGTATCACGACAGGAGTTGGACGGTCAAATGGGGGACACCACGGTGGGGTTGCAAGCCCGCATGATGAGCCAAGCCATGCGTAGGCTCACTGCAGCAATCGCAAAATCTAAATGCGTGTGCATCTTCACCAATCAAATTCGAGAGAAAATCGGTGTAATGTTCGGTAGTCCAGAAACCACGCCCGGTGGACGTGCCCTCAAGTTTTTCTGTTCTGTGCGCATGGATATTCGTCGCATCGGCCAGATCAAGGAGTCGAACGGCACCGTGACTGGTTCACGAACTCGCGTTAAAATAGTGAAGAATAAAGTAGCCCCGCCCTTTACGGCTTGTGAATTCGACATCATGTACAATGAGGGCATTTCTCGCACTGGTTCTGTCGTTGACCTTGGTGTAGAGCATCAAATCCTCGACAAAAAAGGATCTTGGATTTCCTACGAGGGCGAACTCGTCGGGCAAGGTCGTGAAGCGGCCAAGCAGGCGTTGTCTGAGAACCCTGAGCTTATGGCCAAGCTGACGAAATCCATTCTCGAAAAGGTTCAGGTTACCGTAGGTTCGGTTCTCGCTCAAAGCGATCCTGCCGACGAATCCTGACAAAGGTTGGGCCGACAAGTGTCCGCGAACGATTCGATCGTTGCGGCTGCGACGCCGATTGGAGAGTCAGCAATAGCAGTCATTCGGGTGAGTGGAACCCTTTGCCAAGAATTGTGCAAGGATGCGCTTCGAGTCCCCTACCCTACCCCACGTCGATCCATCCTTGCTGGATATCGGGATATTGAGGAATGTTTAATAGACGATGTGATCTTCGTATTCTACGAGGAACAGAATTCCTACACGGGTGAACCTTCACTGGAAATCAGCTCACATGGCAACCCTCTGATAACCAAGAAGATAATTGAGGACTTAGTTGCCCGCGGGTGCCGTTTGGCCGAGCCTGGGGAATATACTAAACGAGCATTCCTATCGGGGCGTATGGACTTAACGCAGGCTGAATCAGTGGCAACCCTTATCAAGGCTTCCAGTGAGCGAGCCCTTGAAGTCGCCCGAATTCAACTCCGTGGAGACCTTGGAAAAAAAATCTCTGACCTCCAGTCTAGATTACTAGATCTTCAGGCAAATCTCGAGGCGTATATTGATTTTCCTGAAGAAGATCTTCCATCGGAAGACATTAAGGGTCCGTCTGACGCTTTAGCCAATCTTATTGCGGAGGTAGATCACCTTTCGCAATCTGCAGGTTGCGCTCAGTTGCTGGAAGCAGGAATCAGATGCCTGATAGTGGGATCACCCAATGCCGGAAAAAGTAGTTTGTACAACCTGCTCTGCGGCGAGCAGCGAGCCATCGTAAGTGAGGAAAGTGGAACAACTCGGGATTATCTTTTCAGTCGGATAGAGATCGGTCCTTTTATGGTTGAGATGATAGACACCGCGGGCCTTTGCGAGGGCGGTTCGACAGTGGAGCGTTTAGGCATCGAGCGCACGCTTCAATTGTCAGAGGAGGCGGACTGCTTTCTTTTTGTATTGGATAGCACCCTGCCCTTTCCTGATTCTGTTGGTAAAGTGCTCGCTGAAAAGATTAATGCCGAAAACTGCCTTATCTTTGAAAACAAAATAGATCTCGATGACAGCCAGGATTTAAATAACTTCCTCCCTAACTTTCAGCACTTGCGGCTCTCTTTGCAAACTTGTGAAGGACTTGGTGATTGTAGAACTGCAATCGAGTTGATGATGCAAAAACTCGTTCCGCCACCCTCGGATGAATGTATGATCGTCAATGCACGGCATGCAGCCAATCTCGCAATATCAAGTGATTTTTTACGGGAGGCCCATCGATTACTTCTTGAGGGTTTGTCCATTGAACTTTCCATACTTGAAATCACATCGGGGATCGGTGCCCTAGGAGAAATCGTTGGTAAGACTAACAATGAGGACATGCTCGATCGTCTTTTTCATTCCTTTTGCATTGGTAAGTGAGTACAGGATTGAAATACGGAAAACATCAACCTTACGACGTCATCGTTTGTGGCGCTGGGCATGCGGGTTGTGAAGCTGCCTTAATTGCAGCCCGTTGTGGGGCGGATGTTCTTATGCTTACCGGCAACGTGGACACTGTTGCCCAAATGAGTTGTAATCCTGCGATTGGAGGCCAAGCTAAAGGTCAGATAGTGCGAGAAATCGATGCTCTTGGTGGTGAGATGGCTTTAAATACTGATTTCACTGGCATACAGTTTAAGTTATTGAATACATCCAAAGGGCCAGCTGTTCAGGCCCCGCGAGCCCAATGCGACAAAAAGGCTTACCAATTTAGGATGAAGCATGTATTGGAACTCACCGAAAACCTAACAATATTTCAATCTATGGTTACGGGCTTGCTCGTGGAGGATGGTAAATGCATCGGAGTCCACACCAGTTTAGATATTGAGTTTTTCGCATCCACTGTAATCGTGACCACAGGAACTTTCCTTCGAGCGCTCATGCATGTCGGGGGAAATAAAAGTGAAGGTGGTCGGCTCGGAGATCATGTGGCCAAGGGCATGTCGTCTGATTTCCTGAAGTACGGGATAGGACTTGAACGTTTTAAAACCGGTACGCCGCCAAGGCTTTTAGGTAAAAGCATCAAGCTTGACCAGCTCGAGGAACAGTTTGGGGACGAAAACCCAACCTTCTTCGCCTTTCATGACACTCGCTCCGAAGATGACATGTTCCACATGGAACATTCATCGCGTTGGTTCCACGTGGAACATGGGAATAATCATCTGGCAAGCTTTCCGTTTGGAGGTGGTGCTCAAGTGACGTGTCGCGTTACTCGAACTACAGATAAAACTTCTGAGATCATTCGAAAGAACCTAAAACTGTCTCCTCTTTACTGTGGAGAAATTGTTGGAACTGGACCTCGTTATTGCCCAAGTATCGAGGACAAGATTGTCCGTTTTTCCGACAAGGATTCACATCGTATTCAGCTTGAACCCGAAGGACTCAACACCGATGAATGGTATGTTAACGGTCTCTCTACAAGTTTACCATTTTCTGTACAGTGCGATATTTTAAAAACTATTCCCGGACTCGAAGAAGCTATCATTCTTAGACCTGCCTATGCTGTTGAATATGACTACGCTCCACCCACTCAATTACATCGCAATCTTGAATCTAAAATATTGGAATCCCTCTTTTTCGCAGGACAAATAAATGGCACCTCCGGATATGAGGAAGCTGCGGGGCAGGGCCTCCTAGCTGGCTTAAATGCCGTCGCAAAGGTTCGAGGGGAACAATCCTTAATCATTGGCCGCAATGAAGGTTATTTGGGAGTACTCGTTGATGATCTTGTAACAAAAGGCACGACGGAACCGTATCGTATGTTCACTAGTAGAGCGGAGCACCGGTTGCTCTTTAACCATGGAAGCGCTGAACTTCGCATGTTTAAACATACTGACCGTTTTCAAGTTCTTACATCCTCTCGACTTTCCTCCGTGAAGGGAAAGTTAGCTGATGTTGAAAAATGGGTACACAATTTGGAAACGCTTAAGGTAGAAGGTGGCATTACTGCCGCAGTGCATCTGAGGAAGGGTGGGGGAGTGAATGCTCTTCCTAACGATTTCTTGCGTTTGCCTACTCCGACACGAGATGAAATTCTATACCGCACGATTTATTCCGGTTACTTGGAACGTGAATTTCGTAATGTCGCAAAGTTAGCGGAGTCAGAAAAGATCAAGATACCACCCGACTTTTCTTATGAAGGGCTTCCAGGGTTGCGTAAGGAAAGTATCGAAAAGCTCTCACTTATACGCCCTTCTACACTTGCCCAGGCTGGTCGTATTTCCGGAGTCAATCCTTCCGACGTCAGTGTGCTGATGGTAATCCTTGCGAGTAAGAACCCAGAGAATGATGAGGTAGGGGAGTGAGTGACCTTTTTCGCGAGCAGTACGTTGACCTCGCAACTCGTGAAGAACGCATTCGACTTTTCGGCGAAGAATGCCTCTCGACCATTCCCGAGGATCGTCTTGCTGACGGCTTGACTTTAGAGATCGGATGTGGTCACGGGCATTGGCTAACCGCATATTCTGAGAGTAGCCCAGAGGAGGCATGCATTGGTATCGACTTGATTACAAAGAGAATAGAAAAGTCGAACAAAAAAAAGAAAAGACGCGACCTTCCTTATCTTTTCTTTTTTAAAACGGAAGCCAAGGAGTTTCTTGAAAACTTGCCTGACTCTTTAATTCTCAAAAGAACTGTTCTTCTATTTCCCGATCCATGGCCCAAGAAACGCCATCACAAGCGTCGCCTCATTCAGCATCCCTTTCTCGAGTTGCTGGCTGCTCGCTCTGTTCCGAATGCCGAATTGTGTTTCCGTACCGATCATCAAGATTACTTTTCATGGTCGGTGGATCAGATAAACTGTATCGATTCATGGCGTATAGATCCTGAAGCTGCTTGGCCTTTTGAACACGAAAC
>Ga0209362_1001203_pt1 | contig 21129 bp, 31 predicted proteins | sample SaaInlV_165m_DNA_FD_184680 | JGI IMG/M metagenome (GOLD analysis project Ga0209362, IMG submission 184680) | Marine microbial communities from expanding oxygen minimum zones in the Saanich Inlet - Saanich Inlet SI037_S3LV_110m_DNA (SPAdes)... | ecosystem: Environmental > Aquatic > Marine >...
ATGCCCTGTAATGTTTCCACAGTTCACAGAACCACCGACTGACACAGCACCTTGAATATCTCCGGTGACATGCAAGGACGAATCTGTCTTCACCTCTTTGATATCTCCAGATAACTCTACTCTGACAACGCCATTGAGACGCCCATCGCCTCCGTCGTCGCCTTTCCACTCCAAGCCATTCACATACAGCTTGTTGTCCACAATGCTGATGCTAGAGCCATCTGGGACTTCTACAACTCTTCCGTTTACATGTACTGTGCTCATTCGTCGTCATCTCCTCCTGACTCAAATAAGAGCCATAATATGAGAAATATAAAACCGGTATCTGAATCTCCATTCAGAAAAATATTAAAGCTAGGATGGCAAACATTAAAGCTACCTTTGATCTTCACCTATTCCATCGTCAATAATTCTTTTCACTTGTGCTGTAAGACCATCAATAGCTTGAGCCACAGCCAAATATCCCAAAGCTTGAATCTTGGCGGATTCTGTTTCTGAGCCATTATATGATCTCAGTTTTTCAATGTCTCTTTTAGTTACTCTTTCGTCTGTCATAGCGGCACCTCCTCATGTGCAATAGGTTCAATTGAATGTCTGATCTTCTGCTGTTTACCACCACGAGCCGGTGACAAGAATCGAGAAAATCTTAAGTCATGAATGATCGGTTCGACATCATGAAGACGAAGACAATAAGCCACCAGTGATCCACACTGGCTACCTCGACCCGGCCCGACAGCCTCAGAGCCATCTCCAAATCCAATGATCTTAGGCCCTTCTGATCTCGCTTCATCTGTCATCATCTTTTGAACAATGAAGTAAGAAGCAAAGCCCTTCTCGCAAATCAACTCATACTCTTCTTGAATTCTCTTAGAGTAAATTGGAGTCCGTGGGCAATGGCGAGCAACAAATCCCTTCTTAATCTCTTCCATGAGCACTACATCGGCATCTGGAACTTTAGGAAGCTTGATTGTTCTGTCAATTTCAACACCTTTGGCTCTTTCACATAAAGCCACAGTGTTTTGTTTGGATTGTTTGAAAAGCTCGTAGTCAATGATGTCTTTGTAGTCAAGTTCCCATTTAGCATTAAGCTCGTCTTCTGACTTCAGCCAAAGATTCTCATCTTGAAGCTCAAACAAATCGTCAGCCTCACCAGACTCAATCAATGCGTTGATCTCTTGAATGGTACGCCGGTTCTGTTGCATGAGTTGCAGACGTTGGTTGTGACTGTGTTCTTTCTTGCAGTAATGGCAATCCTGCGTCATGATGAGCGGCAGGCCGTACTTTTCGTGAGCTTTGATAAGAAAGATGTCGTATGGCTTCTGCATCTTCCAGTCGAGCATCATCAATTCAAGATAGAAGTTCGGCGAGAACATAGCGATGTACTTTTCCAACATTTGGAACGCTGCATCTTCTCCTTCATTGAAGAGAGCGTTGGCAATCTCGCTATTGCCACATGTACTGGTAAAGATAATGCCCTCTTTGTATTGCATGAGGACATCATGGTTAACTCTGGGCTTGCGGTAGTATCCGTGAATCCAAGACCAAGAGGTTAAGCGAACAAGGTTTTTGTAGCCTTCGTTCGTATAAGCAACTGCAAGAAGATGAGAAGACTTGTCAAACTTGGCTTGCTCGGGGGACTTTTTATCAACCCCGTTACCAAGGCTCTTTCGAAACTCTGCTGATTGATACCGATTCTCAACCTTCGGCTGCATCGAGTTGACATAAAGCTCACAACCAAACATCGGAAAAAGGTTGTGCTTCTCGCACTCCTTCACCTGCTGTGGCACCGCCCCCATCACTCCATGATCTGTAATGCACAAATACTTCTGATTGATTTCCTTCTGCCTCTCGGCATACTCATGAACTTTGGCAAATCCATCCATGAGCGAGAAGTCAGAATGCCTGTGAATATGCTCAAATCCGGTAATGGGGTGGTGCATGTGACATCCTTGTCGTCTTAATCAGAACTTTTTGAAACGCTGCTTCCTTGACCACCAAGATCAAACAATACAGCGACTATCATTAACACCAACCATCCACCGCTAACTTGATGGTCATTGTTCAACATAGCTGCCATGTAAGCTATTGTGGTGTATGGCATAAACATCCAGCCAAGTATCGGCCAAACCATCTCATCATAAGCTTGGCCGATCCAGTCAGTTGCTATCGCAATGACGATCAACACAAACCTTGGCATCATCAATGAAATTATAGCAAGTAAACATCCCATTTACTTCTCCTCTTCAGAGTCTTCTTTTGCAAAGTCATTTTGCAGCGCAACGGCTTCTGCGTCAATAGCAGCTATTGCTGATTTATGACTTTCATAAATCTTCTTAAACTCTGCATTAAGCTCCTTCTTTCTCTCGTGCAAAGCAGTGACTTTGCCAGAGAATTCAGCAAACTCGTCACTCAATAAAATGTTAGCTGGAAGATTCATTTTTTCTCTCCGTGAACTGGATTGCCATTTTTGTCATTTCTTCTACCGTGTGAGCACTTCCGGGAAATCTCATCCATTTCCCTTCTCTGTTTCTGCCCACGAACATTCCATGGTCTTTAACCAAGATGCTGAAAAAATCTTCTCCTTCAACAACATCTTTAGTTGGCTTGTTTTCTTTTTCTGAAGAATCAAGACCTTGCCTGCATACAAGATATCCGTAGTTTCCGCAGTCACTACCAAGACCATAAATAGCAGCAAGGTTCTTGTCTTTTCTCCAAGGTATGTGCATATCTGGGTAAGCAAAAGGCCATCGCCAATCAATACTACCACCACTTCTACCAAAGATTTTTATTTTTCTGAGATGATGACGACCCCAAATTTTTCTTCCATGAGCACGTTTGTTAAAGGAGTTCTTTATTTCTGGCTCTACCTTAATTGGCACGCCCCGAAGAGTAAATTCTAAATCCCAATATCCCTTTTTCCCTGTGTCCTCACAAAGATTTTCGCCCAATAACTCAGCATGAAATAAATCTTTCATCACTTCTGTAACAAAACATTTGCCAGCAGAATCGTATTTCTCTAGCTTTTTTCTTTCAAATGCCTTATTGGACATATCATCATTCCTCTCTCAACGATTGAACATCTGGATAATCTTTCGATCCTAAAACTGCATCTGCGAGTCCATAAAAGACTGCTTCTTCAGCATCCAGAAACCAATCTACTTTATCCTTTATTTTCTTATCGAAGAATCTGTACACAGACTCGACCGTTGTTGACTTTCTTTTTGCAAAGTATGGTCCTTTTATAGCTCGTTCTGCAAAAATAGTCAACATCCGTTTGCAGGCCATCATGTCAAAATCTGCTGCCGTCTTTACAGCAAATGGATGTCCTTCATATCCTCCTGACCCATGGTGCATCATAAAATGGCAGTCTGGCATCATGATTCTTAAACTTGGGGACTGAAAGATTATTCCGCTCATTGAAGATGCTTGCGAATAGCACAACATCGTAATATAGGATCGGGAAAATTGTACAGAATTGAAAATAGCCATGCCGTTCTGCCAGCAACCACCGTCAGAATGAAGGTGTACCAAAATAGGCTTTGGATCAGCCCCTTGATCCATTATATGCAAGTTCTTTATGAACGTGGTTGCTTGTCTATACTCCACGCCCGGCTCGGACTCATCGTCTTTAACATAATAGCTGTGAAGATATATGTCACGTAAATTAAGATTTACAGCATGAGTGTGAGCATCATAAAGAACTTGGTCTTTGCTCTGTCTTGCCATGTGTCCTCCAAAAATTAGAATTGTCTCTACAGTATAATAGAAAATTGGAGTTGGAGAAATACATAAAGTATGGCAAACTTCAAACAATGGATGGAAGACGAGGCGAGTTTAGGTGCTGCTAGCCCTGAAATGGCTCCTCCTATGGTTAATAAGAACGCTGATACCACGGCTTCTGACGAGGTAAAGCGTACAAACCTACAACCACAGGTCGATTCTCAAGAAATCGAAACAAAATCAAAAAAAGAACAAGATCGCATCCTTGCCATAGATTCTGACATTGAGCACATGGATATGGGTCTCCCAGATGGGGATGACGCCGACACCCCCAAGATTAACAAGTTCAAACAAATGTGGGATCAGCTTAAAACCCAATGGGATCAAATTAAAATGACAGATGAGATTCCAGACGACGGCTCAGACGAAGGACTTGGTAATGACCAAGGCGACGAAGAATATCTTAAAATGATGCAACAGCACCCAAATATGGTGCCTCAAACTGGACAGAACCAACAGCAACAAGGACCGGGAACTTTCGGAACTTAAAGATTGTCCATCAAGTCATCATCCATACCCTGTGGTCTCTCATAGCCTTCGCTATCAAGCTTCAGTTGGATTCTGTAAGCTTTACACAAAGATGCCTTGCAGTCCTCAAACCCATCTTTCCACGCCCCGAGAGTCCAGACTTCGTTCTTTAATCCGCTGCGAGTCCAGCCATTCTGGACAAGATGTTCAACCATCTTAACCTCACGCTTTTCCGCAGCAATCTTTTTCTTAGCCTTCAAGTTCTCTTTCCGACGCAATTTTTGTGTTTCTGAAACCCTACGAGGCTTTTTCTTAGGAATATACCCAGAGGCTTCTCTCTTAGCTCTTTTCTTTTCTTTACGGCTTAACTTTTTAGTCTCTGTCATTTGATAAATTCCTTTTCGTAATCTTTTCTCTCCATTACGTGAATGTCTTTCTCTGGATTTGGTCCATCACAGATGTAGACAAACTCTGTGTCGTCCATGTTCTTCGTGGCTACAACTACTACGTTTCTCCATAGCCTGTAAATAGATGGAAGGACTTCTCTAACATACTTATCATACAACGGCCTGCCATCTGCATAGTGCTGCAAGAAGAACCAACCTTTTCCTAAATGATTAGGATCGGTCAATCTAATGTCTGGCAAGCCACCGTTAAGATACTTCTTAAGTAAGTTAGCTTTAATTGAATCAAAGTCTCTGTTGATTATCTTCCACTCTCCGTTAGGGAACTTTCTGTATTCAAAGAACTCTTTTCTTTCACAAAGTTCTCTCGTGAAGAACTCGCTAATCAACGTGTAGTCATTGTAGTGCTTGCGAACATCAAATACTTTATCCATGCCCAAACCGAGTTTTTGATCCCAGTCTTCTTTCACTTGCATGTCCTTGCACTCTTCCCATTCTCTTCCAAACTTTCCTTTATTCCATCGATCTTCGATGTCCAAAAGAATTTCATATCCAAGCTTGTATGGGTTCATGCTGTACTTACCACCAAGAACTCGCATTTTGTGTTCAGCGTAATGCCAAATACCGTCTGCTTCATTCTCTTGACCCAGAGATGCCAATCCTTCTCTGCAAAGCAGATGATAGTCTACAAAACTGGCCCATCCTTCATTGATCATCTTGGTTTGTCTTTGTGGCGCAAAATACATACTCTCTTCATAGAGCATGGTAATAATATCTTGCTGCCACGGTTTCAATGGAGCTTTGTCTTTTAAGTACCCCATGATGTTGCGAGTAGGCTTGCCATAAATATCTAAAAAATCAGCGGCTTCTTTCTTCTCAATTTCTTCATGCTGGACTTCTATGAAATCTTTATGATTAACCCATTCATCCATATAACCATGAGTTGACGTAAGACGCTCCGGGAATCGATACTTTCTTTCGTCTTTCAGATTCGCATTAACAATCTTCTTTTTACTCCATGCGATACGAGAATCAATAAGAGTTTCAACTCTCAAGCATTGATCAATGAATTCAGTTACGACTTCATTACCCCACCTCGAAATATAATTTCTAATACGAGTGCTGTGGTTAGCCAACTTGTTCATCATGTTATTGTCAGTTGGCTCAAAAAACACATTGTTCTTAAAGAAGTCATTGTGACCGATAGCATGACAAATTACATCCACATTATCAACAAGCGTATTGGAGTCCATACAGTAGATGTAACATGGATTGGTATTGATGACCATTTCACTAATACGATACTGATTGTGCTCGTAACCTTGAGCCATCTGTTCGTATTCCATGCCCCACTTCCAGTGGGGATACCTCACTGGAAATCCGCCATAACTGGCGATCTCAGACATCTCATCATATCTGACAAACTCGACAATAGTTGGATAGTAATCCAACCCCATCTTCTTGCACTCTTCATGAATACGAGGGATAAGATCATTTACTTCTTTGTGGATCTTCAGACCCGGAATTGTATTGTCGCCCTCCAGCAAGGGAGAGCCGCTCATCATTCTTGATTTGGTCATGTTAAATCCTGTTTGATACTTCCTTGAGAAATGCTGTCAATTCATCGCCGGTTTTGAACCCGACTTTGAATTTTTCTTTGTCATTAACTACCGTGAAATGATAACTGGTAAGCTTTGGGTTCGATATCATCTCTTGCCAAGCGTTCTTTACTTCATTTACCTTTGTAGCATCAGCTTCCTTGCCATCTACTGTCATCTACTGTCATATTAAAATTCCTTAAATATACTCATTCTCGAATCTTTATGTTACTTCATCTCACATAAAGATGCAAGCTCTTCTTTGATTCTATTCAAGGGATGACTCCAATCTCCTTCTTTTTCTTGTCTAAACATTCTTACAGAAGGATACCAGATAGATGTCTCATATTTCTTTGTTTCCCCAAAGTCATATATCACTTCGCTGTTGCCGCACTTACTCCATCTAGGATCAGCTTCAAATGGCAACAATCCAAAAGTTGGTTTGCCCATTGCTCCAGCCAAATGAAGAACCACAGTGTCTACAGAAATCACCACATCCATTTCAGCTATCACACTCGCTGTATCTGACAAATTTTTAAGCGGGTGCCACATGGCATCGGGATAAATTCCATATACATAAACCCCAGAGTCATCACACCAATCTAAAAAATCTTCATGTTGAACATCTGGGACTGACTTCTTCTGTGATAAAACATTTTCTGAATTGCTCTTCCACGATACTCCCACGCTCGGTTTCCCCAAAGTGTGGTTCACCTCCTTCATGGGTACTAACACCGACTGTGTAGGAATATCCGACTGGTCGAGCAAGTTCAGAAAATGTACGGGATAGTAAACAGCATGTTTAAGTCCATTAAGCAACGCCGGAAGACTTAATATATTTGTGTTGTAATCACACTTGATATGTTCGTTAGTAAATTTATGGATAGCTGGAACTTGTTCCAGAAGCTCTTTGAAGTCGTTGTAGTAGGCATAATTGTTTAAGACAATCTTGCAATCCCACCTCTCTTGCATCACATCCAAATAGCGAAGCATATTGATTGTGTCGCCCATCCCTTGATCGCAAAAAATCTCTATGGATTTTCCATCAAGGGACTGACCTTCCCAATACTGCCCAAAAAAGTCTATTACTTGAGTCGGTTCTTCTTCGCTACGACAAGGCGCATGAATCAAATCAAGTAATCTCAAAATCATGGGATTGCCTGAATCGATTTTTTTGACTACAGATAGCATCTGTATTGCCTTGTTACATCTTCCTGTGTGAATGTAGTTGTAACAAGTAGCTAAAGATTGATCGACAAACCCTTGGGTTTGATCCATCAGTCTCCTCCCACATAATCCATTGACGACGCTCCAACTGATTGATCTGCCGCCAACAGTCGTTTAATGGCACCAATGATTTGAGAGTTTCTATCCTCTTCTGACAAATCTGGAGAATATCCCCAATTGCCTCCGAAAGAGTTAGTGTCACTATCGCTTGCTTCTTCGTCTTGTCCAATCCCCGCTGTTCTCAAATAGTCTTTATTGAGCTTGCCATTCTTAAGAGAATCATCAATGTAAGCTTTGACACTATCTTGATATCTCCACGAACAGATTTGGGAAATCCCAATCATGTTGATCCTGTCTGGACCAAGTTCTTCTTTGATGATCTCCACCATCTTCTGATTGTCTCCACCCCAGTTATCCCCATCGGAGAAGTAGAAGATGTAAACATTGAAGTTGGATGGCGGGAAACGATTCTCAAGCTGGTCTGCAATTGATCGGAACGCCGAAGAACACATCGTTCCACCACCATAACGGTAGCTATAGAATTCTTCTTCATTCACCTCTTGTGCCCGAGTGTCATGAACGAAATAGCATCGTTCAACTCTCTTGTAGTATCTTCTGATCCAGCAGTCGATCCACCAAGACATGTCACTAACGATGTCACATCGATAGTCATCCATTGACCCAGAGCAGTCTCTTGCGAAGAAAATGACAGCGTTCGAGGAAGGTATCTTAATTTCCTTGAATTGACGATATCTAAAATCGTTATTGATTGGAGTGATAATCTTCATTGGAATCTTGGAATTATTCACATATTGAAGCTTATCCATTTCCCCAGTCATAGCCAGACGTTTCATCGCCTCCATCATCGTGCGTCGAGGATGACGCAAAGAGTTTAAGCCAACTTTGGAAATGTCATTGTATCTGATTTTGACACTTTCAAAAGTTTCATTAGGCTTGGGCTTCATTCGAGGAAGCTCTAAATCTTCCTCCATCAAACGATAAACATCATCCATGTCTATCGTGATGTTGATGCCTTCACCGGGATCTTCACCGGCACCGCCTTCACCTTGACCCGGTTGTGGATCACGACCAACAACGTCACCTTCTTTGCCCGGCCCTCTTCCAATTCCCTCTCCATTGTCTCCAAAGACAAAATGAGGAATATCAATTTGAGGAATGCTGATTGTCATCTTGCCGCCCTTGGGACGACGACGAACAAGTCCACCATTGCTGATGAGACGTTTTAGCTCTCGTCTTGTTCTACCGGAAATTACATCCCGGAATTTTTTATGGTCTTCTTGAATTCTCTTTGGCATGGTCTTTTCCTTGTAAGCCTGTTTAAGAAAAAAGCGGCGACGGTGGAGTAAGCATCTTCCACCGTCACCGCCACTCAGTCACCTACTCGGAGGTATCGCCACGAGCGAAGATGGAAGAAACATAATCGAGCACATCTGTAGCAGATTGGCTGTTGTAGCCGTATTGCTTAATCAGACGAGTTTTGATTGCGTCGATCTTCTCTTGAAGCTCAGGATCAAGATCGGCTGCTTCTTTGGTAAGAGAAGCCAGCTTGACTGTATCCTTAACATCCTCAAAGACCTTGGCCTCTAAAGCTCGTTTAAGCTCTTCGTTAGAGTCCCATGCAAACTTCTTGCCTCTGTGAACCAAAGTTCCGATAAAGGCAGCAAGAGATCGTCGGAAGTCGTCACAGCCCTGTTCTGGGATGCCGTTCTTCTCTTCGATGCTTCTCATCAATCGTTCGTCAGGGTCCATCAACTCTTCTGTAATTGGATGGACCATCTTTTCTGCGTTGACATAAGCGATCACATTGTCAACATATTTGTTGCAAAGTCTCTCGATTGCCTTTTCGTCTGCAACCAATGCTCTTTGGACTTCGTTCTTCAAAATTTCGTCCAGTTCCTTAATGGCAAGTTCGGCACAATATTCGTATCGCTTACGATCCTCTACATTAGTAATTAGAGAGGAAATGCTCAAACCCTTCTTGATTTCGCTCATCACATGGAAAACATTGATGTAATCCTTGTGTCGTGCAAGACAGTTTGAAATCTTATCTTGCGTGTAACGAGCCGAAACTCCAGACGACATTCCTTCTTCTGTGAACTTGTCACGAAGCTCTTTGACGGTATCTTCAGTCCAACCGGGGATGGCTCGACCATCATAAAGCTTGGCTTTGTCACGCAAATCAAGCTTTCCGTCTCCGTCATCTTCAAGACGAGTCAAGATATCGAAGAATGCCGCAATCTCAAGAGTATGAGGCATGATGTGCTGCTTGACTTTATCTGGACCATAATCCTGTTCCAGAACTTTAAGCTCGTCCGACCAGCGAAGCAGATAAGGGACATCTACCTTAACTGTACGGTCTCGCAAAGCTTCCATGAACTGATTGGCCTTCAGTTTTTCGTACTCAGGGTTGTTGGTGTGAGCGATGATAAGCTCATCCACAACGATCTGAGCAAACTTCTTAGGCTTGATCTGGTGTTCTTGAGAAACACCAAGAAGATCATAAAGGAAAGCGTTGTCGAGCTTCAGCATTTCGATGAACTCAACCACTCCACGGTTTCCAACTTCAAATTCTCCATCGAAGTTGAAAGCTCTTGGATCAGAGTCAGAGCCAAAGTGACCAATCTTAGCGAAGTTCATATCTCCGGTAAGCTCAGTGCTATCTTGGTTCTTCTCGTCCTTCGGTTGGAATGTTCCAATTCCAATACGATCCGATTCAGAGTGACACTTTCGCACTACACGAATATGGTTCTCAACAACCTTAAGCCAATCGCCATCGTACTTTTCAAGAAGTTCTTTCATGAACAACTTGCAACGAGGGTTGGGCTCTCCTTCACAGATGAGTTCGTAAACGGAGTGCTTTTCGCCATCAGCAGCTTGATCCACGTGGATGCCGTTGATGTCTTTAAGAACTTCGTCACGCATCTCTCTTGGAAGCAAGCGAAGTGGGCTGTCATTCATAGCAGCCGGGCAAGTGTCGGTATTGTAAATACCGTCTGTACCTTCAAAGGGAAGGTCAACCCACTTGTAAGTGTACCAAGCACCGTCGTCGGTTCGACTGTATGCTTCGAGTCCCTTTTTCAATACACGACAAATTGTGGACTTAGATGATCCAACAGGTCCGTGTAAAAGAAGAACTCTCTTCTCTGTTCCATAATGCCCAGCAGCACCATGAATGAAATCAACAAGGTCCATCAAAGTTTCTTCAAGTCCAAAAATTGGATAATTGGAATCGCTGAAGAAATTGTATCTCGTATGCTTACGACGATACCTTGTGAAAGTCTCTGTCCCTTTGGACATGATTGTGTCGTACACGTATTGAAAAGCGTTACGTGCCAACTTTGGCTTCTTTTTCAAAAGTTCGATATACTCACCGAAACTCATCTCCTCATTCAACGTGAGGAACTCGTCACGATTATACATCGAAGCATATTGTTTAAGAGCGTTACTACTGCTCGGCGTTGTTTCTTTAATGTTTTCCATTTACAGATCCCCTTGTAAGTTGACTGAATATGCACGGAGTATACAGCCAAGGGAAAAACATTACAAGAGGTATATTAAAGAAAACGCTTTAAGTTGAAGAAAGTCCCATTGGAGACTTCACTTTCTTAGTCGTACCATTTTTTGGTGCCTTAAAGAATTCTCCAGCTTTATTGGGCTTTATAGTTACAGAATTTGGCAAATCACCGGAAGGCATGACAGCTTTGGACATTGTTTTCTGTCCTCCCAACATTCTCTTGATATCGCTTCCACCTCTTTTTTTTGTGGAAGGAGTCATTGCTCCTTGTTGAAAAAACTTTTTATCAAGAGCGTGATCCACTCTGGCCGGATTGGACTTAACAGGATTCCCGAAGAGACCTTGAAGATCCTCTTTCTGTAAGAATTCCTTGAATGTCATTTCTTCCCCATCTTTTTAGCCATCATTCGTCTCATCATTCGTCTCATTGGTTGCCCAAGAAACTGAAGAGAAAGTTGACGCATGACATCGCCTTGATCAAATTTAAGATTGTTAGGGTTGTTTTGAGAGTCCAAAACATTTGAAGAAATCTTTGTGAGCAAACTGTTTTGCTGTGGACCGTTTCCTGCCCCCATCAATTTAGTGATCATGGGATTCGAAGCATTTGTTGAAGTGAAATCAGTAACAGCTTGGCCTGTGTCTTGAGCAGTATTCGTAGGATTCATATCCGCTCCCATGGAGTTTAAGTTTTTCCCACCTACATCTTCTAGCCATGTCTTAAATGATTTCATAACGAAGGTATTTAGCCTTCTAAACCCACTTCTCTTCGTCTTCATCCCAAAAATGCAGGATAGTAGTCCCATTGGTTGTATTGTATTTTCTGTCAATTACGATCTGATCATCGTGTATTCTGGCATGACAGTTGGCACACACCACCAAACTGTTATGATCTGTGTACTCTCCTCCATCTTCTCCATAAATTATTCGATGGACATGTAATTGAGCATAATCTTTAACTTCACAGAAATAACATTTACCGGCAGAAAGCTTCGTTATCTTCTTATCAATCAATTTCTTTTTCAAACAATACCTCCATAGATAATTACAACCTTAACATATCAGGAGGATTTATGCGATATCTATCCGCATTTCTAATGGCTTTTGCCTTGTGTTTATTTGCTGGTTGTGCGTCTGACAGTTGTTGCGACAACTGTGTTGATGGCTGCACATGTAACGTCGAAGATGGTCATTGCTGCTGCGATGGCTCTTGTAAAGACGTTTGCGACTGTGAAGACTGCGATTGCAAAGTTGACGCAAAATGAGGCTGACTTAAGAACCAATAAGCGCAGTTGTGCTTAAATCAGGGATCATTGGGGCTGTAAGTACCTCGGGTACTATATCAGCCCCGACGATCTCATTTTTTTTGTGATCTGATCCCTTGACCAAAACATCTGGTTTGATCTTCTTAATAACCTCAAGTGGCGTATCTTCTTCAAACATCACCACAAAATCGACCATATCTAAAGCAGCCACCACTGCCATTCTTTGATCAAGAGGTTTAATGGGCCTGTCGTCCCCTTTAAGACGCTTGATACTTGCATCCGAGTTCAGAGCCACTACAAGCTTGTCTCCCTTCTCACGAGCAAACCTGAGCGTCTGAAGATGACCTTCGTGCAAAAGGTCAAAACATCCATTAGTAAACACAAGCTTAAAGTCTCGACTAGCCAAGTCTTCTGGGGACACAATATTGTTAGCAGACATCTCTGCCGGAACAATAGGTCGATTCATTTTATTCTGAACATATACAGCACCAGCGTTCCATGCAATTTCGGACGCTTCTGGTACTGAAAATCCATGCCCTACAGCCATAGCCAAGAATACACAAAAAGTGTCTCCTGCCCCTATGACACTCTCTACTTCCACTTGCTTTTCAGGAATAAAGCAAAAGAACTTATCCCCGCAAACTCCAGACACTCTTTTTCCGCCATCAGTTATTACAACTGAATCACACTCAAGCTCGTTCTGAAAATACTTAGCTTGCTCTTTCCATTTGGTTTTTCCACTAAGCTCTTCAGCTTCTTTGGCATTTGGCTTAAAGATATTACAGCCACGCCATTTTCTAAGCGGACCTTTCTTGGGATCAACAATAGTTATAGAATTGTGATATTGCCCCAAAACAAATCCTTCATCTCCATGAAAAAATCCCTTATTGTAATCTGACAAAATTACAACATCGGGATTGGATTTTCTTTTGGAAATTGCCTGACACATAGACTCTGTATAAAAATCTATTATATCCTCGCTGACTCCGCATAAAGGAGATTCTATATCATGACGTGTAATTTGAATCCCGTCATCAAGAAACCTCCTCTTTACCGGGAGAGTCGTTCTTACATCAACTAAAGATCCCCAGCGATTTACTTCATGATCCTTAAAAACCTTTTCAGCCTTCTCATCTGGGAAACAAAAAAGAGATACAGATGCGTTAAAATGCTTAAATTGGTAGGCTACATTGGCAGCGCCACCGGGCCTTTTAATTGGTTTGTCCTCAGAAGACAGCATGATCGGCATCGGAAATTCTGGGCTGATACGATTTACTTTAACTTCATAATACTCGTCAACCATCGCATCGCCCAGAACATGTATGTTAAGACGACGATGCCGATTCTTCTGGAGAAAGCTCTGTAGTTTTTTCTTCAATCTTTCCTCTATTCGACCATTTATCTTTACACTTAAGGAAATAAGTGAGGCCCAGCCAACCAATTATTGATTGGGCAATTGCTTTGAAAGAAAACCAACCAACTGCTACGACCACTGTGGGGTCAACAAACTCTTTTTGATCTTCTGCTTTTTGAACCGCTAGTTTTCTCTTTTTGTTATTTGACTTTCTTGCCATGGTAAACACCTCCATGACTATTTATCACTCATATAACAGAGAAAGCTCGCCGAATTTCTTCGGCGAGCTTAAAATTACATCAAAACTTGTTATGACGTGAAGACCTGAACTCCTGCGTCTCGCTGTCTTGATGTTATATTTTTAGGTATTTCACGAGAGAAAAGTCATCAAATTCTTTGACAACTGATCCGGTCCACCCTAGTTCCCGAATATTTGGAAAATACACGTCTCCTTCGTAAATTCCCTTGACTTCAGAGGCAATTATTTCTTCAACTATGTTTAACTCCAAAGCTTGGCGATAAACTTCACTTCCGCCAATGATATAAATGTCTCCATTCCCCATCGTTTTTTGACAAGCAGCAACAGCTTTTTCAAGGCTGTTGCTCCAATTTGGCTCTTTGGGGTCATAATAAAGAGGCATCTCAATCTTGCGACGAGTAACAACACAATTGAATCGATTAGGTAAAGGCTTGAAACTGGGTGGCAAAGAATCCCAAGTCTTGCGGCCCATGATCACACACTTACCTGTAGTTGTTTCCTTGAAATGCTTCATGTCTTCTGGAAGCTTCCAAGGAATTTGATCGCCATTTCCAATTAGGAAATTTTCGTCGTATGCAACTATAAGTCTGATCACATCAACTCCTTGCTCGTGTCTCGCATCATACTGCCACCGGTATTTCTAACTTCGGCCCTGAGTTGAAGTCGGTTAGTTTGAAATCGCTAGGCTGGTAAGAGTAAATGTCTTCGGCCTTATTGATCTTCAACTTTGGAGAATCAATTTCAGGCAAAGCCAAATATTCCTTGACAGCATCAAGCTGATCTTCGTAAATGTGACTGTCATGCGTCTCATGCACAAACTCGTATGGCGTACACCCAGTCTGTTGAGCGATCATCACAGTCAACGCAGAATAGAATTGAATGTTGGCCGGAACGCCAATTGGGAAGTCGCAAGATCGTTGCGTCATAATCCCAGTGAGATTCCTATCGTCATCAATCAGAACTTGGAATCCCATATGGCATGGCGGAAGTTTCATCTTAGAAACATCCTGCGGATTCCACAAGCTCCACAAAGTTCTTCGACAACTGGGATCTTCTTTGATTCGATTGATCACCCAATCAAGTTGATCGAAGCCACCTCTGCCATAAGCAGAGTTATGGATACCTTTGTTGTAAGAACCGCCGAAGTGACGCAACTGGAAGCCATAAACAGGACCAAACACGCCCTCTTCAAATCCATTCTTTTTGGTGAAATCTTCGTCCACCCATGGATTCCAAAATTTGCATCCAAGTTTCACAAGGTCTTCGTTGCTTGTACTTCCACTGATGAACCAAAGAAGTTCTGAGAACACTGAACCGGGCCACACTTTTCTCTTGGTGGCAATAGGGAAGAAATCTGTGTTGAGCTTGTACCTCTTCAACATTCCAAAGATGGACTTGGTTCTGATTCCTGTTCTCTGATTTGTTCTGTAAACTCCATCATCAAGAATCTCTTGCAAAGCGTCATCGTAAGGCTGCATCAAATACATCAAACTCTCCCACGTGTGAGGGTGACAAAATAAAAATAGGGGGCTTGTCGCACTTCCCTGATCTCCTCACTCACTCTTCAAGTTGCATATCAAAACCAAACCGATCAGGTTCGTACAGTCGGTGCCCCCGTGGACCGGACCTTCGCTAACGCAAGTTAACGATCTGAATGTTAAAGTAAATCATTTTGACTGTCAACACTATCTTAAGTTATGATTACAGAAACAGGGAAAAACCTTTGTGTGATTATAATCACAGAACCCGGCAGAGATTGGGAGACATTTGCAACTTGGTATTCATTTTACAATAATCTTCCTGAAGCAGATATTTCCATAACTTCCATAAGGAACGGAAAACCTCTGTTTCAACTCTACCAATGGGCAAAACGTGTCAATGTACCTGTTATTCATCATGATTCATTTGGCGATGAACCGATTTTAAGAAAAATGGATTCCATTAGAAAATCACATAAGTCAAAAGAAAACCTCATGATTGTCGAACCATTTGTGCTAGCAACAGAAACTTTATGTCCAAAAATTACAGAAACTTTCAACTCCGAAAAAGAAATATTTGATGAACACGTATGGTTCTTAAAGAACCCCAACGTATCTGATATGATGAACAAGTACGTGTTGGAAAACAGTGAATTAAAAGCATCTTCCACGATTTGTTTTGAAGCGAAAGAAGCAGACGAAACAAGATGCTTGATAAGTTATAAGAAAGGGTGTGGAAAGTGGATAGATACACTCAGAGGATGTCCTTTCTCGAATGCGGCTGGCTTAGCTTTAACAGCTATGACGGTCAATGAGAATAGGGTCATAGAATTATGGAAAAAAATGTGCCCGCTTTACAGCGCACTAAGTTGAGGTTCAAAATGGAAAGATTCTTTAATAACGAAGACGAAGATAACGTGCCAGAATTTGAGTTCAAAGATGATACGTTTGAAGAGTACGAAGAGGACACAGAAGCCATTGCTTACATTGACAAACAAGACCTTCTTGAAGTCATGCACATGGACCTCGCTCAAACAGAGTTAGCTAATGACGTAATGAGCAAAGCAATTGGTGTAGCGGAGAAGAGCATTTTTTGGAGATTCCGCAGTGCCGATTATAAAATGAAACAGATAGAACTGATATACATAAGACTCATGCAAATAACTTCTGGGTCTCATGAAGAAGAGGATGAAGGAGAAGACGATGCCACTTTATGAATTTGAATGCAAAAATTGTAACCACACATACGAAGACTTGGCTAAATATGATGAGACAGATGAATACCCTGATGTAAAATGTCCTGAATGTGAATCAGACAAAAAAGAAAAACTTGCATCAGGATGTGGGTTTGCCTTCTCAAACCCAGTTGGCACAGATCGATGGAACAATGGTTCTACAGGACACGACTATCGATTCAAGCACAATATTCCAAAGGTTAAACAAGAAAGAGAAGTTGCAGAAGCTTTGTCTCACATGGGAAGTGATCCATATGGATCAGTACAAGCAGAACAAGATATCGAGCTAGACACTGGTATTCATGATCCAGAGACTCGACCGGGGCTAGGATAATTTATTCTCTTTAACCTGTGGCTGCATCATTGTCTTCTTTTTGCCAGAAGTCTCTGGGGGACTTTCCGAAACCATTGCAGCAATATTAGGTGGCCACATACGTCTGGTTAAAGGTATCGACATACGACGAAATCCAGCAACGTCTCCGGTGGTTGTTCCAACTTCTTGCAATAGATAATCTTTGAATCTCATAATTCTCCTACATCATTCCGGGCATTGGTGGAGCGCCGCCCATAGGAGCACCGCCCATAGGCGGAGCCATTCCACCTGCACCGCCACCCTGCTCAAGAGGCGGCACCATTCCATTAGATAACTCTTCTTGGGTTATCACCTCAGTCCTATCTGTGATCTCTCCCTGATAAGCATATACAGGATCTCCATCTTTATATGGATGAACAAACTTGTGTTTGTTAATCTTTGTCAAGAAGTAAGTCACCTCATAAAACCCATTTCCTTCTCCGTCATCACTTGGAGTTTTTTCTTCAACTGAAACCTCAACTGGTGATTCTGTCCTAAAAGGCCAGTCAAATCTAAGCAATTGATACAAAGTAACTGGAGAACCTTCGAGTGCAGGTTTGATGTCATCAATGTCTAATTCTCTTTCCAAAGAATCAAAATGATGCTTATTTGTAGTGCTAGAGCCTTGAGGTGGAGATGCCATACCCGCAGCAGGAGCAGCTTCGATCTCTTTCAAAGAAATATCGAAAGTCTGTGATTTCATAAATCGTCTAAAAGTATCCATGTCTCTATATCTATGACTCAAACCCATGATATTCATCAAGTCTTGGTTTAATGTACTTGTCAGATATTTCCATCCATTGGCCTTCTGTAAAGAAGTCGCTTTTTAATATGTTGCATCTATTACAGCAATAACACATGTTGTCCGAAATATACCCTTTAGAATTATCTCTTCGATCAATTGTCAAAACTCTTCTTCTTTTGCTTTTACGCAACATATTCTCTCCAACAGAACAATAAGCACACTTTTTGTCTTGAGACTCTTCCCACTTAGAGAACTGATCAAACGACAAACACTCAATGCCCCTAGAAGAAGCACTACTTTTTAGCCTGACGTGCCTTTTCTTTAAGGGGTCCATTTTCTTAAATGATTTTCGAGAAAGTTTATTGTTGCTATCAAGGCAATCAACACACATACAAGTAGACCTTTCACAAATGGGATTATCACAAGTTCTACACAACCCCATTTCTTTTCTACGTGTCCTATAATTCTTCATGTAACGATTTCTTGCATTTGTCATTTTGTTTCCTATATATCAAAGAGGGGCAAGTCATCATTACCATAGTAATGATTGACAAATATGGTAACAAAAAATGACTAAAACAACTGGATTCAGAAATTGGTTCAAAACAACAGAAAGCTCTACTGAGAAGGTAGAGTCTTTAATTGATAAAGGCGGCTACATACTTTTCTTCAAAAAAGAGGGGAGCATCTTCGCAGTAAACGAAGATGGAAGAATAGCATTCGCCAAAATGAAGAACCCAGATGACGAAATGCCTAAAGGCTGGGAAGAAGAGGCCAGTTTCACAGCAGACAACATGAGCAAAGCTATCCGTGGAGAGCCGAGTCAACACATTCTTTACAATAAGGACTTAAATGAAATTAAAGTAATGGAACGAGAAGAGGTTGTCAAAGAGCTTAAAAAAGAAGCCAAAGGGCTTGGAGACAAAGCTTTCCCTGACAAGTTCGGCATGGGAGGCATGGGAGGACTTAGAGTAATTGATATCAGCAACTTGATTCAACAGGATCCTGATAAAGCACCAAACTTTTCCCAACAAGATGAGGATGAATAATGGTTGATACAGTACCCGAAAAAGCAATCAATGTACTTGAGCTAGAAGTTCTAAATGATGAAATTCTAGTTCGTATGTTAATTGAACAAACTAAAGCTCCGGGAAATTCAACCATAATTTGGGACAAAATAGATGGAACTAATTATCAGTCCAAAATAGTAGAAGTAGACACCGTTTGGGATTTGTTCTTAACAAAAACATTAACTGTTGGTGCTGGAGCAGGATACCAATACAGTCTTGAAATAATGAGAGACGACATATTAAACAACTCACTTAAAGAAACCCCTGTGTTGATACAAGGACAAAATTCTTCCTCGACAACAACAAGACCCACTGGCGTAAAAGAGCTTTACATAGTTGTTGAAAAAATAATTCTTGACGAAAAAGAACGTAAAACTAAAGACATTAGCGGTGTGCTTTTCAACCTATCAAATTGCAGAAATGACTAAGAGGTAACATGAACTTATTAGAACTCCAAGACCTTTATAATGAATCTCTGGTTCGTGAAACCATTGAGCAAACAAAGGCTGCTGGCCTTGTGTGGCTCCACTTAGGAGGAACACAATTCCAAGCAACAAAAATAGAAGGCTCAGTCACTTGGGATCTTTTCATTACAAAATCTCAAATTGGTAATTTGACATTCACATACACACTTGACATTAAGAAGGACTCTGTTGCTCACCTTACATTGTCTGACGGGGCACTTCCCAATTCTGCAAGAAACAGTCAGGTGAAAGACCTTTATGAAATCGTAGAAATCATCGTGCTAGAACTTGATGCGAAGTTGAGAGAAACATTGCAAATGGTTCAGAACATTGTGAATTGCAGGGATGAATAATGTCACGACTGTTTGAAGACAGCAATGGCGGCGACAAGAAAGCCACGAGAAAATGGCAATGCTTTGTATGCGGAAAGTCTTATGAAGATTATCCGAAGTACAAAGAACACATTCTCATGGAGCACGATGAAGGACGTGAATATCTTAAATGTCCAGATTGTGAAGCCCCAGTGCGTGATCTCAAGATGCACTACAAAGCCAAACACAGGAGCAGAGTTATGCCCAGCGGCCTACAAACAAAAGTAGGCGTCTGGCATGATTTCAAGCCCGGTGGACAAAAGAAAAAAACTAGGAAGCCAAAATTTAGAACCGGAGAATTCGATTCTATTAAAAGTGGAAGACTAATTCATTACCGATCAGGAATGGAAGAAGAATTCTACAACTTATTAGAACAGGACAGGGATGTTACTTCATTTTCTGCCGAAGACTACAAAGTTCCTTACTATTGGCAAGGAAAATGGCACAATTACATTCCTGATATCCGAGTCAATTTCATTGATGGAAGTGTAGAAATATGGGAAGTAAAGCCTGCAAATCAAACCCAACAAGAGCAAAATCGTGCAAAATGGGCATCAGCCAACGATTGGGCATCTAACCATGGATGGCTGTTCACAGTCCAGACAGAGGTTGGCATGGGAAAGCTCAAGACCAAAGTTAAGAGGCAAAAAGGCCAGTAACCTGACTATAATAACTAAACTTGTTATTTTAGGAAAGTTCAGGTACTCATGGTTAAACACTTAATATTTCTACGATGGTGGGTCATCGTATGTCTCACAAGTATCGCAGGATACTTCGCACATCAATTTGGTGCCTTCACAGAAATTCTTAATGAAGACTGGACATTTATTAGCCCCACAATTTTTTGCCTTTTTGTATTCGTATCTTTATGGTGCGGAATCAAAACATTCTTGCTCAGCTATTCAGCTAGCAAAAGCGTCAATACAATAGGCGGCAGCGGCAACATAGACCCCAACAAACTCATGGACGTAGAAGTCCAAGAAGATATTGGATGGTTTGCCGCTGAAGCATTTCAGGTTCTTGGATTTATTGGCACAATTTGCGGAATGATCTATGCGTTGAAAGGATTCGTTGGCGTTGATCTCGCTGACATCAATGCTGTTCAAAGCCTTGTGTCCAATTTAGTCTCAGGAGTTTCTGTTGCATTCTACACAACTTTGACCGGCCTTATTGCTAGTCTTCTTCTTAAGATGCAATATTTCAATTTGTCTTATGCTAGAAAAAAGGTAAGCAATAAATGAGAACATACAAAGAGGGTGGCGGTCTGGCCCTAACAGACCTGACTTCTAATCTATTGGCTGTCTTTATGTGCCTTTTTTGCTTAGCCTTCTTATTGATGGCTAAAAAGATTGAGAAGAACAAAAAGGTCGAAGCCAAAGCTGAATTCTTAATCACAATTACGTGGCCAGAAGAATCAGATAACGATGTCGATACTTACGTCGAAGACCCTGTTGGAAACCTTGTGTTCTTTCGATCTCGTGAAAAAGGATTGTTACATTTAGACAGAGATGATTTAGGAACTAAGAA
>Ga0209362_1001212_pt1 | contig 20979 bp, 20 predicted proteins | sample SaaInlV_165m_DNA_FD_184680 | JGI IMG/M metagenome (GOLD analysis project Ga0209362, IMG submission 184680) | Marine microbial communities from expanding oxygen minimum zones in the Saanich Inlet - Saanich Inlet SI037_S3LV_110m_DNA (SPAdes)... | ecosystem: Environmental > Aquatic > Marine >...
TGTCTTTCTGGAGCTCTTGTAGTTCGCCGAGAAACTGCCTATTTTTAACATTCACGGAAGCACTACCCCAAGTCGCGTTTTGAGAATCAATGGTCTGACAAAGCTTTTTGAGCTTCTTTACGGCATCCTCATGCCGGCCTTCATCCGCCAAGGCAATGGCCACGTCCTTCGCTTGAGCAACTTCGTTGTCTACGTAAGCCACGACCACCTTCTCGTTAATGGAGGCGGTTACTTCCTTTTCCCTTTCGCTGAAGGAGCAACTTACCGTCATTTTTCTGGAAATAACCGTGCCATTTTCCGCGGCCTTGAACTTCGCAACGATCCGGGCCAAGTTCTTTTTCTCCTTGGCTTTGCCCGCCGCTACTTCGACTTCAAGCAGGGCGAATTTTTCCTGCCCGCCATAGAGCTGATTGATCTCGATTTCCACATGGTTTTTAAGAATGGCTCCTTCTCGACCAATTAGGCGAATCGGACGAACCCCTTCTTCCAATTCGATGCGCAGGGTGGCATGCCGAGCGACGACATTCAGGGCATCCCCAATCTCGGCATCGAAAATCCCAGGCAATTCCTTGCTCGTCTCGGCAAAGTAGAGGTTTCCCTGCCCCTCCTTGGCCAATCCGGCCATCAAGTCCTCGTTGTAGCCTGCGCCTAGTCCGACCGTACTGACTGAAATGTCTTCCTTCACGAGGGCTCGTCCAAGACGGACCAAATCTGCGGGGGTGGACGGACCTTGGTTGGCAAGACCATCCGAAAGAAGGATGATTCGGTTGAAATACTCTCCGTCGAGGTTCTTGCGAATCTCAGCAGCTCCTTGGTTCACTCCGGCATAGAGGGCTGTCCCGCCACTTGCCTTGAGTTGGCGAACAAGGTCAACCAGCTTTTCCGCATTCTTGGCGGACTGAGCGGAAGCAATGGTTTCGGCATGATTGGAATAGGCAACGATCGAAATCCTGTCCTTGGATCCCATGCGGCGGATGGCTTGAATGGCAGCCTCCTTGGCCTGGACGATTTTCTCGCCACCCATGGAACCCGAGCGATCCAGAACGATAGCCAGGTTAACGGGTGGACGGTTGGCCTCTTCGCGAACCACTTGTTCTGGATCCAAGCTGATTTTAAGAACCGCGCGTTCGGCTTTTCCGGCAGGCAAAACCTTGCGGTCGAGCTCGACCTTCAGTTTGACCTCGGGAAGAACGGGGATCTTTTTCTTTTTGGCGAAACCGGGTTGGCCGCCCGCCAAGGCAAGCAACGCGGTGAGTAGGAAGAGAGAATATTTTTTCATGACGTTTCTGTTGAATGGTGAATGATTTCAGAGAAACCCCAGTAAACCACAAATGGCCTGCAAAGTCGTCAGACCCAAGTAAAAGAAATGTCAAAAAAACGTCAGCTCTCGACTCGTAGAGAAGCATCACCGTCGGCAAAAGTGGCCGTAACGGTTTGGTCCTGCATCAAATCGGACTTGCTGGAAATGGATTTACCTTTTTCGTCTCGAAGGAATGTAAATCCTCGTTTCAAAGTCTTTTTCAGGCTGCTTCCATCCAAGCGTTGGCCAAACGATTCCAGTTTCATGGCCAATCGAGCCAAGCTCTCATTCGTCATATATGCGAGGCGGTCTTGCAGATCATCCAAGCGTTGGTACGAGCTTTCGATGCGCGACTTGGGAGAGACGCTCTTAATTCGGGCCTCGCTCAGGTCCAGCTTGGCCCGCAGTCCGTCCAACCTATCGGATGTAGTGTCTTGAAGTGATTGGCCGAGAATGGCCAGAAGCTCCCGTTGTCGGAGAAAGTCGGAGCTAATCCTTTCAGCAGCGGCGGAAGGGGTTTCAGCCCGAAAATCAGCAGTGAAATCGGTTAATACGAAATCTATTTGATGACCAACTGCCGAAATCACGGGAATGGAGCAGGTGGACACAGCCCGTACAAGGGTTTCATCATTGAAAGCCCACAAGTCTTCTGCAGACCCACCGCCACGACCAATGACAATTAAGTCTACTTTTGGAAAGTTCTCGGCAGAGCGCAGAGCACTCAGGATTTCCGCAGGAGCTGCAGTTCCTTGCACCTTGGCACCAAAAAGCAGAACTTCGCCACGCCAATCCCGTCGGCGAAGAATGCTAATGAAGTCTTGGAAAGCAGCGCCTGTCGGGGATGTGACGATCGCCACGCGGCACGGTAGTTCCGGTATGGACTGTTTCCTATCGGGGTCGAACAATCCCTCCTCGTTTAACTTTTTCTTGAGGCGCTCGAACTCGCGATTCAGTCGACCTTCTCCAATGGCCAATAAGTGTCGAATGCGAATCTGGTATTCACCTCGAGGTTCGTAGACGGAAAGATCTCCATAGACTGCAAACTGTTCGCCTTCCTTGGGCAAGGTTTCCATTCGAATCGCATCTCCACGAAAAAGAACGGCCCTGATTTGGCTCCCCTCGTCTTTTAGCGTAAAATAACTATGACCACTTGGCTGGACTCTTAAGTTGGAGACTTCTCCCCGAACCCAGATCGCACCAAAATTCGCTTCCAAGCATGCCTTAACTTGACGGTTCAGGTCACTAACCGACCAAACTGTTTCCGAATCTATGCTTGGCTCAAGCATCCTTGCACTCAGTTTTTTGCCTTTTTTTTACCAACAACCTTCCGATCAAGGTTATTACTGCGATACCCGAAGCACCCATCCAAACATACTGCCAATCCCCACCGAAAATTCCCGCAAAAGTCAAAACGTAACCGCCGGCAGTAATCGACAAAACAGGTGCCGAAATAATAAAATAACGCCAAAATGGCATCCGAACCAAACCCAAGGCATAGTTCGTAAAGATAAAAGGAACTCCCGGCGTCAAACGCAGAATGAGAGCCCAAGCGAACTCATTCTCCTTATCCGGTTCAGGAATCTCGTACTTTGTGCGACGCAATAGGCGCTCAATCAGACCGCGACCAGGTCCGGCTGCAATCCAATAAGTCCAAGTCAAATTTACCGTAACGGCGAGAGACGCATAAGCGCAAGCTAGCCAAGCTCCTTTCTCTCCACCCCAGATTCCAGCCAAAGTCAAAAGTGGCGCCACGGGCAAGATTAGGGCGGGCAAAACTGCGATGGCGGCAAAAAGCCAAAAACCATTTGCCAAGAGAAAGGTTTCAAATGACTTCCAATGCTCGAAAAGCCATTGTTCCGCTTCAGGACCTCCGATAGAGAGCACCAGCCAATAGGTCAGACCCAAGATTGCAAATGCAGAAAAAACTAGTCCTGCGATAACCAAAAGATTCTTTTTCATGGCCAAAGGCCTGAACTGGGATAGGAGTTAACCGTAGCTTACTGCTCGGGAGCTTGGAGGATCACAGGCTCGACCTCATCCAAAATCTCTTTACTCGTGTTAGTTTCCGTGGAGTTTTGCTCCTCCTGAACTTTTTCAGGCGAAGAAGGGGAATTAAACGAATTGTAAATGGGAATTGCCAGAAAAGTGGCCAAGCCGATGCAGGACAGGATGAGGATTGCCTCAAATCGAGAACCACCACGGCGAGCATTAAAATCTTTATTGTTTGCCATAGGGCTTACTCTCTTAAGGACAGGGCAAATCGTCAAACGGAAAGCCCGCAAGAAGAAGGACCGTAAATGAGAAACAATAACAGAAACGGCAAAATAATTCCTATTCCCGCAACCACAGCCAATATTAACTGAGCCTTTTGAGCCTTGGCCAAGTTTTCGGGCGTTTTAGGGGCCGGCGGTTGCCCCCAGTCGTCTTCTTCGTCCTTATCGGGATCATCGTACTCCATGACAAACCTTCAGAAATGAACCCCGAAACAAGATCGAGCGAACTTATTTTCTTGCGAGGTGGGTTCGCCCTTTGGGAGAAGGTAGTGCAAAGTGTTTAATCAAATTACTATTATAGGCCCGGGCTTGCTCGGAACCTCTCTCGGCATGGCCATAAAGGCAAAAGGCCTAGCCCGAGAGATTAATGTCTGGGCTAGACGCCCGGAAGTAAGGGAGGCGTGTCGTCGTACGGATTGGTGCGATGCCGACCATTCGGAAATTCATGAAGCGGTAAAAGAAAGCGATTTAATCATCGTATGTACCCCCGTTCGACATATCAAAGCCGTTCTCGCAAAGATAGCCAAGGTTGCCTCCTCGGGTTGCCTGGTTACAGACGTAGGAAGCGTGAAAGGTGCGATTTGCCAAACCGCCGACGAGGTGTTCACTACATCCGATGCCACTTTTGTAGGGTCTCATCCCATGGCAGGATCGGAGAAAGCGGGAATGGATAATGCCAGTCCAGACCTTTTTGATGAACGCCCATGCTTCGTTACATCGGGAAAAGACATTTCGGCAGAAAGCCTGGAACTGGTTTCAAACTTCTGGAAAAAGCTTGGAATGATGGTTACTGTCGCCACCCCAAAGGAACACGATGAAATCGTAGCCCACTTGAGCCACCTTCCCCATGCCGCGGCATCGGCGCTATGTCATCTTCTGGCGAGTAAATCTTCGGCATGGAAAAAGCTGGCGGGCCAAGGTTTACGCGACACTACGCGCATCGCATCGGGAAACCCTCGATTGTGGGAAGAAATCTTTCACCTGAATCGAGAAGCCTTACTCTTGGCACTAGAGTCTTTCGAAGACACCTGTCGTTTGCTTCGTGAGGCTATTCGGACAGAAAATGATAGTGGAATTCAAACTTGGCTCAATGTCGGCAAAGAATATCGAGACACATTGAATAGAAGAAAAGACTCTTGATGAACAAATCGATTTCCATAACGCCCTTCACCTCACCTTGCAGGGGTGAAGCAAAGGTACCGGGTTCAAAAAGCATTACAAACCGAGCTCTGCTGCTTGCCGCCCTAAGCAATCGAAAAGTTACTCTAGATGGAGCACTTTTTAGCGATGACGTAGAGATCATGGTCGAGGCTCTAACCTCTCTAGGCTTCGCCGTAGCTACCGATAAACAAACTTCCCGAATCACTGTGAAAGGAGAATCCGGAAGGATTCCGAACCAGGCGAGTGATCTATTCGTCGGAAACGCAGGCACGGTTGCTCGCTTCTTGACTGCTGCCCTTTGCCTTCGTTGGGGTGGGAAATATCGTTTAGACGGAACAGAGGCGATGAGAGAGCGGCCAATGCAAGGATTAATCGATAGCCTCAAACAGCTAGGTGCGCGCTTCACATTTGAGAAAAAAGACGGACATTTTCCTTTCGTAATCGAAACTCAAGGAATAAAGCAGGGGAGATGGGTAGTTGATGCAACGGCAAGCAGTCAGATTCTTTCTGCGATGCTTATGGTTGCGCCTTTAGCCGAGGAAACGGTCGAGGTAGTGCTAAAAAGCAACACCGTTTCCAAACCTTTCGTAGAGATGACCTTAAAGATGTGCGATCACTTTTCGGGTGGAAATGCAGCATTTGCGATCAAAGGAGACAATTACAAAACGATCTCCAACAAGGGATACTCTTCGAGCAGAGAGAATTACCAGATCGAACCTGATGCAACTGCCGCAAGCTATTTTCTAGCTCTTCCCATAGCGACTGGAGGAAGTTGTAGTTTAAAAGGATTCAAGAGAGAATCCATTCAAGGAGACGTCGGATTTATCGAAGTGCTTAAGGAAACTGGTATTCACGCCGATTTCACTAGTGAAGGAGCATACACCGAAGCACGGACTAAATCGGAAGGGAAACATTTCGATTTCAACGATATATCAGACACCTTTTTAACCCTCGCCGCACTTGCTCCACTTTTTAAGGGGAATACCACAATTTCAGGAATTGCACATACGCGAAAACAAGAAACGGACCGCGTTTCTGCGATGGCTAATGAAATACGAAAGCTCGGTCAAGAAGTCTTGGAAGACGACGATTCAATAACCATTACGCCGAATCTTGAAAACCTTCGAAATAAAGCTTTGGAAGGAGTTTACATCGACACTTACCATGATCATAGAGTCGCCATGAGCTTTGGCATTCTAGGCTCGACCGATGTTCTAGGAAATGGACGACCATGGTTAACGGTACGTGACCCAATGTGTTGTGCCAAAACCTTTCCAAACTTCTTCGAGGAACTGGAACGAATTCGCCTACTCTCCCTTGCCCCGCAATGAACGAAAAATTCATTGTTTTAGCAATCGATGGCGGAGCCGCATCCGGCAAATCCACAACTGCCAAGACACTGACTCAAGCAATGAGCCTTATGCATGTCGATACAGGTTCGCACTATCGAGCACTTTGCCTGAAATTGCTGGAGAAAAAGGTGTCCGCCAATGACGAAAGATTGGGAAAAGCTCTTGGGGCATTGACTCTGGATACAGAGATAACAGGCAACCAAGGTCGAATTCGCTTGGATGGAAAGGTGCCCGACCCGGACGAACTCCGATCTGATCTAGTAAATGAAAAAGTATCCTTCTTCGCTGCCCAACCGGATGTTCGTGAAAAACTTCTCGGTTACCAGCAATCACTCGCGGAAGTTGCCGAATCGGCAGGTTTCTCCGGTTTGGTCATGGAGGGACGCGACATAGGCTCGGTCATATATCCCGATGCCCAAGTAAAAGTTTTTCTTCAAGCAGACGAAAGAGAACGCAAGAAACGCAGGGAAGCCGAGGGGCAAACCGATGCCATATCACTCCGCGACAAAATGGACACCACTCGCAAGAACGCTCCCCTAGCCTGCCCTGATGGAGCACTGGTCATCGATACCGGCAGGCATTCCATCGATCAAGTCGTAGGGATGGTGCTGGACTTGGCGGAAAAGGCCAGATCATGACCTTTCTATATCGTTGCGCCCAAACGATCTCCTTTCTCTATTTCAAAATCTTCCACCGCTTTCGCGTTTCGGGATTGGAACATGTGCCGAGCGATGGTGCCTTTTTGCTGGCTTCCAATCACGTCAGCTTTTTCGATCCGCCCGCATTAGGTTGCCGAATACCTCGAGACCTTCACTATTTTGCAAGAAAATCTCTTTTCAAAGGTTTGTTGGGGAAATTGATAACGGCTTTGAACTCCATCCCCGTTGATCGAGGAAACTCAGATGTCTCGTCTTTCAAGAAAGCTTTGAAGGTTCTAAAAAAGGGATCTCCATTACTTGTCTTTCCCGAGGGAACAAGAAGCCTCGACGGTTCTTTGCAAACAGCCAAAGCCGGCGTCGGCTTACTTGCAATAAAGGCAAAGGTACCCATTTTACCGGCACGGGTCATCGGCGGTTTCGACATTTTAGGAAAAGGCCGCAAATGGCCCAAGTTCGGCCATCGTTTGACAATCGTTTACGGACCTTTGCTACAAATCGAAAATTTGGATCCTGGCCCCAAAACGGCAAAACGATCTCAAATTGTCGCCGATGCCATCATCGAGACGGTAGGCAATCTCAAGACCTGACAATTTATTTCCCGAAGATTCTCTTAATCGCAAGAGCGCAGTTTCCGGGATCCAGAACGGTTAATACCGGGGTGTTGCTGGGCATTTGCAAGGTGGAGTGAATATTTACCAGCATATCCACTTTGTCGCTGAAGGGAGGGCAACCGATTGTCGGGAATTCCGAATTGGCGGCGACAAATCCCGACAAGGCATTCGAACGACCTGCGATTGTCACGTAAACTAAGGATTCTTCGTTGGCGTTTGCATCTAGGATTTCGAGCACTTTTCGAGGTTGCTTATGAGCAGAAGCAACGTGTTGGTCCCAAGCAATCCCGAATTCATCAAGGGAAGAAGTTATCTTTTGAGCGTGTCCTTCGTCTGAAGTGGAACCAAGAATGAGTACGACTTTCATGAGAATATTATTAATGTTTTACAGTTATTAGAGATATGCTGAAAGGTTCTTCTGCATGCGTTTTTGTACTGGTTCTTCTGCAGCAGGAAAAGGAAATGGCTCTCCTGTAATTCTTTCGTAAAGATAGAGATAGCGTCGAGAGAGCTCAATGACTAGTTCACTCGGGGCAACGGGAAGGACTTCATCACCGTAGGGGTCGCAGTTGTCCTTGAACCATAGGCGGAGAAACTCTTTGTCCACGTTTTGCGGTTCTTGACTTGCTGCAAAACGTTCTTCGAAAGTATCGCTTATCCAGTATCGGCTGGAATCGGGCGTGTGAATCTCATCCACTAAGGTGAGCGTGCCATTGGAGTCCTTGCCCATTTCATATTTGGTGTCGACCAATATGAGGCCATGTTTGTCTGCGGTTTCCTGCCCGCGCTTAAACAACTCAAGGGCAACCTGTGACGCAGTATCCCAATCCTCTTGAGTCATCCAACCTTCCTCTACGATGGCCGTGGGAGAAATCGGTCTGTCATGGGCCTCTTCCTTGGTCGTTGGAGTAAGGACAGGAACATCCAGTCGTTGGTTCTTCTTCAAGCCATCGGGAAAAGATAATCCACAATATTCTCGATCCCCGTTATTATAGACGGTCCAGAGCGAAGTGGCCGAACTTCCGGTGATGAACCCACGAACGACAAACTCGATCGGAAATACCTCACACTTCTTTGCAAGAGTTACATTTGGGTCGGGAATGCCCAATACATGGTTCGCCACTATGTCCTTCGTGTGCTCAAACCACCAAGCACCAGTAAGGTTCAGCACTTGACCCTTGAATGGTATGGAGGCAAGGACACGATCAAAAGCACTTTGCCGATCGGTAGTGACAAGTAGGAGTTCGTCTCCCAAATCGTATCGATCTCGGACTTTCCCTTGATATTTTTCACCCTGTGTTAAATCGGTTGCGGTAAGGCAATTATCGATTTCGGCCAAGATTCGCTCTGTATAGTCTACTTTTGTTTTAATTGTTTCTATTTCGCTCATAAGAAAAGTTGAACAATCGTAGACAGACAATTCAGGAATTCAAGCGCAACCGATCAAAGGAATGATTTTATTTCGTCATCTTACAATGAAATAGGTCTTTTATGTCTCTTCAGCCCTGCGGAATCGTACGGAGGGGACAACTCGAAAAACATTCATGGCAAAGCCTTTTGCATTTAGCCGAAAATCCCCCCAAGATGAGGGTGATCACAATTACCAATCCTAGAGAAAGTTAAAGAGGGAGGAGGGAGCATCCTCCTTGGCAAGCATCTTCCCTTCGCTCCAAACTGGATCAACGGCACCATCCATTAATCGCCCGACCCTGTAGAGTGTGGCAAAGTCAAAAGATGGAGCTTCGCCACCTTGGCCTCCCACCACTTCGGCTCCAAGTCTGACATTATCTTGCATCCATGCAGGCATGCGAAGATGGAAAGGATTTCGCCGAACCTCTCCGACATGATGAGATAGAGCCGCCAGCAGGTCTGCAAGATCGGTTTCGGAGGATTCCACCATAAGATTGGGAGAATGCATCTGTCCCCAGTACTCGGTTTCGACAAGTAGGGGAAGGGAATTGGAAGGCAAAGCGGCCAGTGCATCCATCACGAGATGGTGAACTCCAACATGAGTCCCATTCCAGTCGAGAAGGTGAGGAAAGAAAATGGCTTTGGGAGACCAATCCGATAAGATGGTTTCGATGCTCTCGACAGCCGCAGCCCAATGTTCGGGTTCGTTCTTGCGAGCGACAGGTGTGATGCGTTCAAGTCCATTTGAAAATGTTTCTTGAAGCTCAAAGCCGAGATAATCGCAGGCATTCCTCAGTTCGGCAAGACGGGGCTGTTGTCGTTTCTTGTTACTACCAAGAGTGACGGCTACGTTAACGACCCGAGTGCCCGCTTCTCGCATTAAGCGAAGAGGAAGGCCCCCGATGATACATTCATCATCAGGGTGTGGTGAGAAAATAAGTACGACGGGAGCATTTTCCGTCAGTTTCGTAGGAGAAGGTTTATTTATTCCGCCAAGAGGTAGACCAACCCCTTGCTCCACAAGTTGCCGAAAAGAGGAGGCGAATGGAAGATATGGATTCTTGGACATATTTGGTTAGATCATAGACTTGGCAGACTAGCGGCGGCAATAGCTTGCCCATGACGCTTGTCTTTCTCTCCCGGCACATGGAAAGCAATCTTTTTTGCCACTTCGGGGAATTCCGAGACGAGAGTTTTGCGAGCTTTCGAAAGAATGATTTCACCACCCTCTCCGCTTGTCACTCGACCAAGAATCAATAAGTGTCGAAGATTGTAGTAGTCTGCATAGTGGGCCACTCCATAGCCTAAGTATGAGCCGATGGTTTCGTAGATCTTGCGTGCCCTTGGATCATCCATTTTCATGAGGTTTTGAACCTCAACAAGCTTTTCGGGAAGAGGTAAATCCGATGGCAATTCAATACCCGCGGGATCCAATAGTCGGTCCACTGCCTGCTGAGAAAAATATTGTACACCGCAACCGCGATCCCCACTCCATTCGTCAGCAGGGGCAGTTTCGGCGTAGTCAACGGGAGCAAAGGCTAATTCGTTTAGCCAAGTGGTTACGTTCCCATCTGCATTAACGTAACCTGTCGCCTCGCTGGTGCCCATAGCAAGTCCGAGAACGGCATTTTCCCCGAGTGTCATGGAACCTGCAAGAGCGGTTACGTCTCCGTCGTTTATGACTTCGAGCGGGACAGCCCATTCGTGAGCAAGATCGCGGAAAAGCGGTTTCACTTTTGAATCGAAGAGAGGATCCGGCACGCCACGAAAAAGGGATGCTACCCTTGGCTGATTGTTTACATACACTCCAGCGGAGCTCCCGCCAATGGCATCAACCCTGGGCAAATGATTGGAAGCCTTGCTCAAAGAGTCCATTATGCCATCGCGATGATATTGGGGGTCTTCCTTATGATAGGGATCCCATGTCGTTTCATCACTGAATGTCACTTTCCCGTCGACTACGGCAGCCACCTTGCGGTCGCTTCCGCCAAGATCAAAACCAATTCTGCAACCGTCGAGATTACGACCGAGCTTTTGGGCCGAGCTTTGCTCAGATGGCAGGTCGGGGGTTAGGATTACCTCAAAGGGGGTTTCATGCACCCGAGACATGAAGTCAGCATCGAAACGACCAGTTGGCGTATCTGAAAAATGCTTCTTCAAAGCCACCCCAAGTCCGACAGGACCGTCGAAGTGAACTCGGGTTCCACCTTTCGACCAGAGCAGAAATTTCAAAAGACGTTCCGTGTAACGAAAGTTCAAAAATGCTTGTGGGTGCCCTTCGGGAAGCACTGCGGAGGAATGCCTCAAGACAGAACCTTCCCCCTGCTCCAATGCAAAATGAATGGACACGGGGGATTCAGTACCTAGAACTAGTTGAGCATAGGAGCGATTCCAAACAGCAGCAGGTTGAAACGACGAATCGAGTGGCGGTGGATGCTGTAAAGCAGGAAGTGAAAACTGCGATTGGATCGGCATTTCTCTACTCTTTGGATGTCCATCCAAAGAGCGAGTCAAGAATTTCCCTCTTTCTTTAACAATAATCAGCACACCGCTCCACTGGTAAAAACAAAGCTGAACATTCGTGATGGGCTTTTTGTCGGCTTCAAGATAGGAACAATCTTTCTGGAAAAGATGAATATGTTGAAAGAACAAATACGCCAGGTTAACGCAAAATAATGAGCGAAGATCCGATCGAATACTTTGACCGTCACTCGAAGCAAAAATTGATCGAGCAAGTTTATGGCGAAAAGTGGTTGCGTAGGATATACGGTAATCCGTTCGGCCGCTTGGTCCTTTGGCTCGCCGTAAAAAGGTCTTGGTTCTCCCGCTGGTATGGTTATCGCATGAGCAAGCCTAACAGCAGACAGTTGATACCTGAATTCATCTCCAAATACGGCTTGGATGTTAACGAGTTTGCAGAGAATGCCGACTCATTTGCCTCGTTCAATGATTTTTTCGTAAGGCGCTTAAAACCAGCGACTCGACCCATCTCTCAAGCTGAAGACGTCGCCATTTTTCCAGCCGATGGTCGTCACATGGGCTTCAAGGACTTGTCCGATTTAGAGGGTGTGTTCGTGAAAGGGCAAAGTTTCGACCTCAAAAATCTTTTTGGTTCCGTGGAAGCCGCTGCACCTTTCGAGCGGGGTACTATAGTAATTTCTCGACTATGCCCTGTCGATTATCACCGTTTTCACTACCCTTGCTCGGGAGAAGCATCCGCTCCTGTACTCATCAATGGAGGCCTCAGTTCCGTGAACCCGATTGCCCTAAGAAGAGACCTGTCGATTTTTTGGCAAAACAAGCGCAACCTTTCCTATATCGACACCGATGAATTTGGCCGAATCGCAAGTTTCGAAGTTGGTGCAACTTGCGTGGGTTCCATGACATATCAGAAATCCTTGCCGAGTTTTGTAGAGAAAGGGGAAGAAAAGGGATTCTTCTCTTTTGGTGGATCCTCTGTTCTCACTCTTTTTGAGCCCGAGAGAATTCTCTTGGCGGACGATTTACTGGAGCATTCCGCCTACAATCGTGAATTGTACGCAAGAATGGGCGAAACCATGGGGTATTGCCCAAATAAATGACGAGGATTGCATCTTGCAATCGGTCGGAATAGCATGAGATTATCTTTACCCATTTGATGAAAAAGTCCAAAGGAGCATTAGAAAGCCGAAACCGTGGTTTCACTATGTTGGAATTGCTAGTTGCTGTAGCAGTTACGGCAATTTTGGCAACCATGTTACTTACCATAACCAGGCAAGTAGTCGTGACCCACGGACAAACCTCGGGCAACTTGGAAACCAATCAAATCGCCAATTTCGTTTTGGACCGGATTCAAGAGGACTTGCACTGTGCGCTTTACCGCAACGATGGCGGTGCGTGGATGGTCGCCACGATTTCAGAAGACACAAGTACAAGCGATTCTTGGAAACAAGCTTCCACTCCAAAGCCACCTGACGAATCCATTCGACTCACTCCCGACGATTGGCCTGACGGTCCCACCGACGCTTATACGGATGCGAAGAAACAACTCCATTTGCAAGATTGTCGCTTCGGTGTAGCGGGCACTTGGTTTCGTTTTTTCACTCAATCTCCAGAACTCGATCCAGATGTATCGGTGAGTTCGTCCGTACGTGCAGTCTCTTATCAAATCGTTCGCCATGGACTGACGGGCGCTCCAAAATCAACGCCGCGCTATCAATTGTTCAGAACAGATGTTTCCGCTAAAGAAACCTTTGAAGCAGGTTATGATCTTCACCCAGTTGACGGAAACTACACCTCACGCTCTACCAACGATCGCAGACAACCAGGAAATGTAGTGAATCCAATCTTTACGGACGAAGCCGGCAAACCAGCTACAGATTTCTCACTTGCCGCCAATATCATCGATTTTGGCATCCGAGCCTATCTCATAGAACCGACCTCATCGGGCAGAAAATATCTCCGACAAATTTTTCCCGACGTTAACGCCACTTCAGGTTCGGGAAGATACGAATATACGGCCACCTCCAACCCCGCATACCGGACTAACGCATCTCATCCCCTAGCCCACGCGTTCCCCGAAGTAGTAGATGTTATGGTGCGAGTACTAACCACACAAGGAGCCAGTGCGATTTCAAGCTTTGAAGATGGCTTGGTCACAGCTCCTGATGGAGTTTCCGACGAAGAATACTGGTGGCAGTTGGCAGAAGAAAACTCTCAAGTGTATATACGGCGCGTTCGGATTCTAGCCACAGGCATTTAGGCATAGATTGCTCTTTTGAGTTCTAAGATTCCTTTAAGTGCGATTTCCGATACCGCAAGGGAGTCAAACCGGTGTGGGAGCGGAAGTGCTGAGTGAAAGAACTTTGGTCAAAAAAACCACATTCCAGAGCAACCTCCACTATCGATTTGTTGCTAACTAGTAGCGAGTCGCAAGCCGCTTCAACGCGAGTATTGATTAGGAATCTATGAGGGGTCGTGTGAAACACCTGTCTGAATTTTCTATTCAGTTGGCGGGGGGACATTCCTGAGACCTTTATCAGGTCGGCAATAGTTATTCGTTTTCTAAAGTTTTTTCGCAAATAGGACAACATCACTCCAAGACCGCCCATCCCTTCATCCAAGACATTTGCTTCCATATATCTTCGGACAGTTCCGATTATTCCAATAACTTCCTTGTCAAAGTTTAAAAGGGGAAATTTATTCGTACAAAACCAATCGGGCAAACCCCGCTGATTGAAAAAAAGTTCAACAATTTGCAACTTGGGTTTTCTCGTAAGAAGAACTTCCTCGTCATCTCTCCGAAAATGCTGAGCGAGACGAGGAGGAAAAAGCTCAAAGTCATCTTTTCCCACCAATTCTTCAACCGAGGCAAACCCAAACCTATTCCAGAAAGAACGATTTGCGGTAACTAGACGAAACTGCCGGTCTTTAACGAAAAAGGAAATGTCCGCCATATGATCGAACAAGGAAATGAATTGAGATGGCGATGAGCAATTTCTCAGGAAAGAGGCTATCTCAAGATTAGTAGACATGGCAGAAATCGCATAAAATTAGGCTTTTTTATCCAATAATCAAATGGATTTTCATAGTAGTATTAAAAGTGTACCTCCAGGCTGCTTTCCTAAAACACCCCTTTAAACTTATTAATTAGTCAAGCAGTGAAAGTAATTTCAATTTAAATCATGAAACCTCAAGCAACCATAAATATACTATCAACAACGCTTCTATTCTTCTTGTTGGCCAATGGCCTATGTGCCGAAAATAAATATTCTAGGCCGAATATCGTGCTGATAATGTCTGACGATATGGGCTTCTCCGACATCGGATGCTATGGCGGAGAAATCCAAACTCCCAATCTTGACTCCCTTGCCGCAAAAGGTCTTCGCTTCTCTCAATTCTACAACACTGCCCGTTGCTGCCCGACCCGTGCGGCATTGCTCTCAGGACTATACCAACATCAAGCGGGGATTGGATTGATGACCGGCGATAAGAAACTACCGGGTTACCGGGGGGAATTTGGACGTAACGTAATGACGATCGCCGAAGCGATGGGCACTGCTGGATATCGTAATTACATGAGTGGGAAATGGCACGTAACTCGCCATGTCGGGCCAAATGGGCCAAAAGACAACTGGCCCTTGCAACGGGGGTTTGATCGTTTTTATGGAACGATCATTGGAGCCGGGAGTTTCTTCGATCCCGCAACTCTATGTCGCGGCAATACTTACATCACTCCGGTCAACGATCCTGAATACAAACCCAAAACCTACTACTACACCGATGCCATCAGCGACAATGCGGTGACCTTTCTCAAGGAGCACTCCGAAAAGACTGCGGACAAACCTTTCTTTCTGTATGCCGCCTACACAGCAGCCCACTGGCCGATGCACGCTCTGCCCAAGGACATTGCAAAGTACAAGGGAAAGTACGATGAAGGATTCGACCCGATTCGGAAACAACGCTTGAAACGCCTCAAGGCAATCGGTCTCGTTGCAGAGGATATTAAAATGTCGCCCGGCTCAGACGACTGGGAAAGGACTCAGCACAAAGAGTGGGAAAGCCGAAACATGGAAGTCTACGCCGCCATGATTGACAACATGGACCAAGGCATCGGACGCATCATCGCGGAAGTCAAACGCCAGGAACAGTTTGAGAACACCCTCTTTCTCTTTCTGCAGGACAACGGAGGTTGCGCGGAAGGGTTTGGTCGCTACACACCCAAGAACCCTTATCGCGAATACAAACCTATGGGACCTGACGACCTGCAGAGGAAAATATGGCCGCCCATGCAGGCTAGGGACGGACGTGCGTTGAGAGTGGGACCCGGAGTAATGGCTGGACCGGAAGATACCTTCATTGGGTATGGTCGCGGGTGGGCCAATGTCTCCGATACACCCTTTCGCGAATATAAGCATTACGCTCACGAGGGCGGTATTTCGACACCCCTTATCGCCCACTGGCCCAAAGGCATAGATAAGAAACTATCCGGTAAACTGGAACATCAACCGGGACATGTCATCGACATCATGGCTACTTGCATAGACGTCGCCGGCGTAAAGTATCCAAAGAAATACGATGGGCACCAACTCGATCCTGTTGAAGGTGTAAGCCTGACACCGGCCTTTACGGGAAAATCCTTGGATCGCAAGGATGCGATCTACTTCGAGCACCATCTCAACTGTGCAATCCGCGATGGAGACTGGAAGCTGGTTCGTTACGGACAGACCGGCAAGCCTTCAAATTTCAGACCATGGGAGCTCTACAACATGAGAAAAGACCGTTCCGAGCTGAACGATCTAGCCAAGGAGAATTCGCAAAAGGTAGAGGAACTCACTGCAAAGTGGGAAGCGTGGGCCGTCCGGGCCAAGGTAAAACCATGGCCTTGGAAATTCCAAGACGATCAATGAGGGCAATGACCGGACAAGCATTACTTCTCCTTATCTCCTCTACCTTGGCTTCATCACCATTTATCGGAGTACAAGCTACTCCCTTCCGCAACAAGCCGACACCCTAGCCAAATAATCCAGCAACCTGACCCCTCCCACGCAAAATGAAAATACATATTCCCTTTCTTGCCTTCCTTCTGGTGAATATCTCATTCAACGGAGCCTTCGCCGACCCTATTCGAGTCCTTTTCCTCGGTCACGAGAGCAAACACCATAACTCGAACGAGTATTACCCGATGCTGTCTAAGGCGCTCGGTCGGGATGCCATCTATTTCGATTACGTGACCAGCGTCGGAGCGGCTCTGGATGACGTCGCTTACCTTGGTAAGTTTGATGCTCTGTTGATTTACGCAAACCATCCTCGACTTACGGCTAAACAGTGGAAGAACCTGCAGTCCTATGTCCGCAACGGCGGCGGTTTTGTGCCTGTGCATTGCGCGAGTTGGTGCTTTTCGAACATTCCGGAATTCGACCAACTTGTGGGAGGGCGATTCAAGAGCCATCAAGGATCCAGTTTTACCGCGCGTGTTGTGAAAAAAGAGCATCCGGCCCTTTCGGGAGTCAAGGAATTCAAGGCTTGGGACGAGACCTACTTTCACCATAGGCACAACGAGAAGGGTCGCACCGTCCTCATGGTGCGCGACGCCATGCCCGGCGACCCACACACCAAGCCCGAGCCGTGGACTTGGGTTCGCGAGGAGGGCAAGGGACGCGTCTTCTACACGGCCTCGGGACATGACCAGCGGGTTTGGAATCACCCCGATTTCCATCAGCTTATCAAGAGTGGAATCCTTTGGGCGGTTGGCGACAAGGCAAGAGCTCGTTACGAGAAGTTCCTAGCCTCTCGCGCCCCCCTTAAGTACGAAAAACGCGACAACGTGCCCAACTACGAGCGCCGACCCGAACCCCTCCCCTATCAATTGCCCCTCTCGCCCGAGGAAAGCATGAAATACACGCAAGCTCCTGTTGGTTTTCGACTCGAATTGTTTGCTTCCGAACCCGAGATCATCAATCCCATATACTTCCAATGGGACGAACGCGGGCGCCTCTGGGTGGTCGAATCGGTCGACTATCCCAACGAGTTGAAACCGGGTCGCAAGGGTAATGATCGAATAAAGATTTGCGAAGATACCAACGGCGATGGAAAAGCAGACAAATTCACCGTATTTGCCGACGGCTTCAACATACCCACCTCGATGGTTTTTGCCCGTGGCGGCGTCATTCTCGCCCATGCTCCGGAATTTCTCTTTCTTAAGGATACCGATGGCGACGACAAAGCCGACCAACGCGAAATTCTCTTCACCGGATTCGGCTTAGGGGATACGCATGCAGGCCCAAGCAACCTGCGCTACGGTTTCGACAACTGGATTTACGGCACCGTCGGTTACTCTCGTTTTAACGGCGAGGTAAACGGCGAAAAGCACAATTTCGGATCGGGAACCTTTCGCTTTCGTCCCGATGGCTCGGACATGGAATTCCTTCACCAGTTCAACAACAACACATGGGGCATTGGATTCAACGAAGCCGGCGACGTGTTCGGCTCCACCGCCAACAACAATCCCAGCTTCTTCGGGGGCATCCCCAACACTGTCTTTGGCAGTCAACGTCGTATGAGCGCCAAGATGATCGCAAGTTCGCCCAAGTTCCATCCGATTACCCCGAACATTCGTCAAGTCGACGCGTTCAATGCCTACACCGCAGGTTGTGGACACGCTTTTGCCACTTCCTCCGGTTTCCCGAAATCGTGGCGAGATCGGCGTGCATTCGTCTGTGGGCCGACCGGGAACCTGCTGGGCATGTACGATGTGCGACCAAAAGAATCGGGCTACGAGTCCGTAAACGCCTTTAGTTTCGTGGCCAGCGCAGACGAATGGTTCTCGCCCATAGTGGCCGAGGTCGGCCCGGACGGAAATATGTGGATCGCCGACTGGTACAACTTCATCATCCAGCACAACCCCACCCCCAACCGAGGTCGCGGCGGATACGATGCCAAGCGCGGGACGGGCAACGCTCACGTGAATCCCAACCGAGATCGCCAGCACGGTCGTATCTATCGCGTGGCATTCGAGGGGAATTCGGGTGGAAAAATCAAATCCCTTGCCGACGCCAAGACCGCTGCGCTGGTTGCTGCCTTAAGCGACGACAACTTGTTTTGGCGACTCACAGCGCAACGCTTGCTAGTCGACAAACGAAAGAAGGATGCTGTTCCTGCCTTGCGAAAACGAGTAAAAGGTAAAGGAGTCGAGGCCATTCATGCCCTGTGGGCTTTGCATGGACTAGGTGAACTCGATCATGATTCCCACCGTGCCTCCCTTATCAACACGAATCCCGCAGTGCGTCGAAATGCAGTGCGTGCCCTCGGCATCGACCACGCGTCGACGCAGTTGCTTTATGACAGCGCTACCCTTGCCGACAAGGACCTCCAAGTTCGCCTCGTTGCCTTTACCAAGCTGGCTGCCCTGCCCGAAAGCGATGACCACAAGAAAACGGCCTCGTTGCTAATGAAGCAGCCGGAGAACACAAAGGATGAGTGGCTTCGCATTGCCCTGCAGGCTATTGGTGCCCGTGAAATGAACATCGTAGGCTACGAACGCGGACCCAACTTGCTGCCCAATCCGTCCTTTGAGGAAGTTGACAAAAACAAACTGCCGGTCGGATGGAAGGATCGCACATACAGCAAGCGTCATCCCGATCTCAAGCAAGCCATTGAGAGGCGCAAGGAATATGTACACAGCGGCAAGGCTTCATTGCTTATAAGTGCCGAGACTCGACATGATTCCAGCCTGTATGCGCCGGTTAAACTAAAGGGAGGTCGCAAGTATTTGCTGAGTGCATGGATCCGCACGGAAGACCTTGAAGGAACCGGTAATGGCGCGCTCATGGGGATACATGAGTTACAGCACGCGGCGAAAACCAAGGGCATTAAGAAAACGACCAAGTGGCAAAAGGTGGAAACGGAGTTCCTTAATCAACAGGATCGCGCTGTTACGGTAAATTGCCTCTTTGGTGGCTGGGGACAATCCAATGGCAGCGCTTGGTGGGATGATGTTTCCCTCACTGAAATTGTCCCGATTTACAAGGAGAAGACCAAGGAGTCTGTAAAAGGAACTTCATTGGCCGGCGAAAAAATCTTCAAGACCCATCTCCTCGCAGGTTGCGTCCGTTGCCATGCTCTCGGCGGCAAGGGCGGCAACGTCGGGCCGGCTCTGGATGGTCTTGCCTCTCGCAAGGAACGTGACTATGTTTACCGTAGCTTGGTCAATCCCTCCGCGGAACTGGCGGAAGGCTTCGACAAACTAGGCGCCAGCCCCATGCCGCCGATGAACATTCTTCTTAACGATCAGGAAATCGCCGACGTCATGGCATTCCTGATGACCCTTAAATAGCAAATCCATTCAACCAAATATCATGAGTAAGGATACCCACAACATCGCCATCGTCGGGCTCGGCTTCGGAGCCGAGTTCATTCCCATCCACCAAGCCCACCCAAACGTAAACCTCGTCGCCGTTTGCCGTCGCAACGAGGAGGAGATGAACAAGGTCGCCGACCAGTTCGACATCGAAAAACGCTATGTGGACTACGACGAGCTCCTCAAGGATCCCGAGATAGACGCCGTCCACATCAACTCCCCCATCCCCGACCACGCACCGCAGTCCATCAAGGCTCTTCGGGCGGGCAAGCACGTCATGTGCACCGTGCCCATGGCCACCACCATCGAGGAATGCGAGGAACTCTGCAAGGTCGTCGAGGAAACCGGCCTCAAGTACATGATGGCCGAAACCGTGGTCTACAGCCGCGAATTCCTCTACATCAAGGAACTCTACGATAACGGCGAACTGGGCAAGATCCAGTACCTCGCCGCCAGTCACCCGCAGGACATGGACGGCTGGCCCGAATACTGGGAACGCATGATCCCCATGCACTACGCCACCCACGTCGTCAGCCCCTGCCTAGGCATGGTCGACGGGCTAGCCGAATACGTCAGCTGCTTCGGCTCCGGAACCGTGCGCGACGACATCGCCGAGAAAAGCGGCAACAAGTTCGCCGTCGAGACCTGCCACATCAAGCTCAAGGACAGCGATCTCTCCGCCCACGTCTGGCGCTTCCTCTACGACGTCGCCCGCCAATACCGGGAAAGCATCGACGTCTACGGAACCAAGAAGAGCTTCGAGTGGACCCTCGTCGAGAACGAGCCCAGCATCGTGCACGTGGCCAAGCGCCCCGAGGCCGAGATTCCCGAGCAGGTCGCAATCCCCGACTACGCCCACCTTCTCCCCGAGCCCATTCAAAAGTTCACCCAAACCATCGAGGACGCCGATCACCTCTCCTTCGTCCAAGGCGGCGGACACGGCGGCTCCCACCCTCACATGGTGAACGAGTTCGCCGCCGCCCTCGTCGAGGATCGCGACCCATGGCCAAACGCCGTAACCTCCGCCAACTGGACCTGCGTAGGCATCTGCGCTCACCAGTCCGCCGAGCTAGGCGGACAACGCGTAAACCTACCCGAATTCACCTTGGGCTGAGTCGGGCTCGCATTCAGAAGGCTGAATGGTGAAAAATGTTTTCTGCTCCGCCGTGGTTGCACCGGAGGCAAGCTAACATTTTGAGCCGAACTCCTTGTCCATACGGAAGCTTGAGTTGATTTCAAGTTCTTTCCAAAGCCCCCTATAAAGTCAGGGCTTCCGCCAGGGAATCTTGCCGGCTTTTTGGAGGTGGTCCATGAGGGCTCGTGAAAGCTCGTTGGCGACTTTGCCGTTGGGCGGCTTGGGATTCGCCTCTGCTGGG
>Ga0209362_1001218_pt1 | contig 20931 bp, 22 predicted proteins | sample SaaInlV_165m_DNA_FD_184680 | JGI IMG/M metagenome (GOLD analysis project Ga0209362, IMG submission 184680) | Marine microbial communities from expanding oxygen minimum zones in the Saanich Inlet - Saanich Inlet SI037_S3LV_110m_DNA (SPAdes)... | ecosystem: Environmental > Aquatic > Marine >...
GTCGTAAATTGCTGTGGCAACAGAGACTCCACCAGACAGTATGCCGCCACTAGCTTCGATAACATCATTAAAGCTTTCGTCGGACGTTCCAGTGATGATTACACCACCAGAAGTCACAGTGTTGTGTATTGCTACAAATTCGGCAACACCACCGGCCAGCATTCCGCCGCCGACTTCAACAACATCGCTTAGCTCTTCGTCAGCAACACCACCAGCGATTGATCCGCCAGCAGGAACAGGGTTGTAAATTGCTGTAACATCAGCAACACCACCGGCCAGCATTCCGCCGCCAATTTCAACAACGTCGCTTAACTCTTCGTCAGCAACTCCACCGACAATTGATCCGCCAGCAGGCACAGTATTGTAAATCGATGTGACTTCTGCAACACCGCCAACTAGCGATCCACTATCTCCAATGTTTTCGAAAACAGAGAACTTGCTTGCCGCACCAGCAACCAATGCTCCACCAATGCCAACTTCACTGAAGACATTTCCTGCTTCAAGAGATTCAAGTGCTTCACCGCCAGCAATAGCACCACCGATGGCAATATTAGAGGCGATGAAGAGGGATGAGGCTGAACCACCAGCCAAAATTCCACCATTAACAAAGACAACAGAACTGTCAAGAAGATCAAATTCATAGACAATGTTTTCTGCCTTGAAAAAGAGATCAAGACTTGATTCAATTAGACTTACATCAGCATAATAAAATCCACCAGCCGATTCTGTAAGATTGGCTGCGGCTTCGCTGTCAGCGTTGATATCAAAGATGCGATATGAGATAGTTCGACCTGTTCTTAAAGATCCATCAACATAGAACAATTTTTGTAACGGTCGGCCAATAGAGTAGATGCTGACACTGGAATCAACTCCAGTTGTCAATGAGGCTTTAACTAAAAGATAGTCTTCATAATTTGGCGTGGTGATATCGAGGTAATAAACTCCACGACCACCGATTTCCCCATCAGCAGGAATATCAGAAAATAGAACCGTACCGCTGCTGTTCCAAATGTTGAAAACAACATTTTGGGCAGTCTTTAGGTTATTCGCCTTATAGTAAAGACGAAGGCTCTCATTGATTCCTACTGATTGAATATCCACGAAAGTATATAGTGGTTAAGAACAGGGGGTGTTCTTGGAAGTTAGAGGAAAGACTTCAAAAAACCACGGCTCGGAGAATCCTTGGGTATCTGTACTATAAAAGCCAGATACGATTTCATCAAGAACCCCGGTGGAAACTATAGAATTAGAAGAATCATAGATGTCAAATCCAATTGTGATATTCTCTGTAAAAGAGCCATGTACATAAAACGCTTTGGAATTTGGAGAACCAATTTTTACTATTTCAGCTTTAGGTGCAACTCCAGAATTGGAGCCAATTATCAATAAGTGTTGATCGGTGCTGGGAGTTGTAATGTCTAAGTAGTAAATTCCTTCGCTGCCAACTTCAGAAAGAGCAGGTTGATTTGAATTAAGAGGCACGCCACTATCGTTCCAGATGTTGAAAGTTACAGATAATCCTGTTATCAAATTATCTGCTGCATAGAAGATTCTCAGGGCTGAATTTGTGCTCTCGCATCTCATACAAAAATCCTAGCATTGTCAGAATCAGGAGGAGAGATTTTGTCAATAAGATTAGACACTGTGAGCGTAGACAATTCTATACCTGACGGCGTTGTGATTGGAGAGGGGAAGTCATCAGAATATAAGTTTCCCGTAAAGTTAACAGAATTCTCTACTAAGATTTGCCATCCATTGATCATAAAGAATGATGCTCCCAAGAAGCCAGTAGGCGTAGGGTCTCCACCAACCACTCTCATAGCTGAATCATATTTAGTGTAGTCACGAGTGAGAGCCCATTCCTTCCAATCACTGTAGAGGTCTACTTCTACATCGATTTCGAATTCGCCTTCGTTTACAATGATAAGTTTGTTTGGGCCATCGAATGTAACTTTATGACGAAGCTCCCAGTAATCTTGGCCAAAAATACCATAGATCATTGAAGAATTTCCTCCCAGTTTACGCACAACGCAACTTCTGCTGTCCCTCCGATTGATTCTGCTGTATAAACCATTACAGGTTGAACAGCTCCATCTGCTCCTAAAAACATTTCAAATTCATGAATTGAATTGTCTGATTGGACATCAATTGTCAATGACTGCCCCGGAGCTATAATCCTTGAACGATACGGCGCACTAATGGTGGCAGAAGTTGCGCTAGTATCTACTTCTGTAATAGATTCAGCACCATGTGACGCAAAAGATTCCCCTATCATAAGAGAATCTAAAGTCCCTCCTATTCTGAAAATTGCTGCATTTGGGCCTTCATTGTAAAAAGAGGCTGATCGTATTCTAACAATACCTCTATTTGGAAGTCCTTTGAAAGTTTGCTTAGCACGAACTGCTATAATTGGAATTTCATTAGTTCCATCAAGACTTATAAGAGTGCTACCTGTAGTAATGCTATGTAATCTAGCAACATCTCCACCAGATGTTATTGAAACTTTTTGAGAGTGTTTTACAGTTGCACAGTTCCATCTAAACTCAGAAGTGCTTGCAGCCGTGCCTGTGTTTTCTTGTTCTATTCTAAGTGGCAGAGTAGCTGTTCGCATATAAGGAACATCAACATTAAGGCTGGTGTTTTCAATTTCGTGCAATGTAATTCTTGAACCACCCGGCTCAAAAACTCCATAACGAACACGTCCAGTTCCCAGCCATTGAAAATCGATCCAAAAGATATTTCCTTTAGATAAATCAATGGAGAATGCCAAGCTTCCAGTTCCATCTACCCTGTCCCGATTGAAATCACTTTGCAAAACGACTGTATCTGTTGCTGTACCATCTGTGTTGGATCGAAGTCCAATACCAAGATTTGTTCCATCTAGTTGAAAGTAAACTCCATTAAGATCATCAAAAAGACCCCATCTTCTTCTGACGTTAGTTTTTCCGTTATCGCCAATTCCACAAGATATTTCTATGTGTGTTCCTGCACCGGGGACATATGGATGATAAAAATCAGATGTTCTGCTTGCTAGAGCCCCGCTTGTTGTGGGAGTTGAAAACAAAACAACACTAGAATCAGATACGTAAGAAATAGTTGCTCCCGAGGTTTCTTGATCCCAAAACTTAGAGTCTTCTGCATCATAAGCGAATCTGTAATTCTTGACGATCTGAGGCTGTCCTATTTGCATCAATCCAAAAGAGCCAAAAATTGGAGCACCATCGGAGAACGTATTTAAGGTTGCACCAAAACGGTCAAGAGTTTGCATCCTAGATGGATTATCAGGATCGGCCAAAATCACCTTTTGAACATCTAGTGATTGAAAAGTGGTTCCATTAACTGAGGCAACGGGAGTCGCAGAGACTTCTAGGTCTTCATTGTTTGAAAAAGAGCCTGTAACATCTCTTAAAAATATATACCCTGTCGTAGCGTCATTGGTTACTATGCCTGTAACTGTTCCTGTGGCTCCAGAAGTAGCTCCAGTAACCACATCTGTTACTCTGAATAAGTCCCCAATTAAATTGTCATAGTCCATCTGAGTACGAGCCTCTGTAGACAATTTTCTACCTGTGCTTTGAGGTGGGACTTGTACAAATGAGTTTGCCATATAAATCTCCTAATTGGATAAAAAAACCCCGGTCATAGTATTTATGACCGGGGCTACAAAGTTCAAAATCAAAAGTATGGCTTACAGGTTAGAATAGTTTCTTTCCAGAGCGGCCACCAAAGCGAACGTATTATTGTTCTGTCTCAGAATATTACCCGTAACCTGCACGTATTGGGCAATAGTCGTTCCGATAGCAACAATTGTGACAGGAGCGGTTGTCGCACCACTACCTGCTCCACGTTGGACATTGTTGTCAAAGTCAAAGTTGAATGACAGGTCGGTTGATGGGTCTAAAGCTTCCATGTTGGCCGACTGGTCATCTTGAACAATAATGGCATTCACCGTTCCAAAGTCAGAACCATCATTATCTCCAGCATCGTTGTTTGTGAAGAACACTACAACTTTTGCACTGATTGAGTTAATGATATTGTCGTTCAATGTAATGGTTACACCAGCAATGAAAGCGAAGTTTCTAGCATCGGCTGTGATGTCTTGGAATGTAGCATTGTTGATATCAGTTGAAACCAAGTCTTCAATGTACAAGTTAAGACCAGTACCGGTTGGTGAAGCAAAACTCATTAAGAGGTCTGCAACGTCGCCACGCTCTACTCCGGTAGATTCATCAACATCTACCAATTGCCTCATCTCTTTTTGAATAAACTCGAATGCTTGATTCAAAGTACATCCATTTCCAAAGAGTCTCCAGTTGAACGGATAATCTACCGTGTTCAAGGTTCTAACAAATCCAACTTCACCAGCGATTGTTGCCACGGATGATAGTGGGCCTTCTGCGGTAAACGCTTCAGAAGCAATCGTGGTAAGAACTGTGGTGCCCACCGTGTCAACAATGTAAGTTCCATTGTTGTTGGTTGTGCCTGTTACAGTCAAAGCCATTCCATGCACCCAGCCATCAGCGGCGAAGTCGCCAGTAGATGCTGTAAGTGTATCTGGATCATTGTCAGCAAACGTCAGTGTTCGACCACCTGAAGCTGTGAAGCCTGTGGCAGTCACAGATTTCTGTTGCAAGAACATTCCCGGTTCGAGAATCTCGAAGTCGATTCCTGTACCCGTTGCCCAGTTCTCGTTGTCTGTGATGTCTACTGTCAGAGTAGTTGTTGCCACACCGGAAATCTTATAGACTCCAATGTTGGATGCGCCACCTGTTCCACCATCTGTTAAACGAATGTAGTCACCGGCTGCAACACCTGCTGCTGCAAAGTCACCAACTGTAGCACTGGTGAATTCACCAAGTCCGTCATCTGCTGTAGAGTTAGCGTTCACACCATCTGTATTTCCGGGGAACACAATGTATTTTGTTCTCGTGGAATAAGTAATGGCGTTTTCTGTTCCGACAGCCGCATCTCCCGGCTCTTCAAAGAGAACCAAAGTGTCTGCGTCAGTCACTTCCTGAATTTCATAAGTGTTGCCACTCAAAGTTTTATCCTCGAATGTGATTACATCGCCAACGGCAACTTTATTCGTTGATGTAAACAATGCACCTGTATGGATGAATGTAAACAATCCATCGCCAGCAACAGGGTCAGTAGTACCTTCACCACCGCCAGAGACGGAAGATGTAGCAACTGCTGTAGTTGTTCCAAATACTGTTGCAGTACCGGATGCAGAACCGGCCAAAAGACCATCATCTGTAGAAATACCAGCATCAACAGCGTGCGTAAGCGGGAATCGATTCACCAAAGTTTCAATGGTTGTAACACCAATATCGGCAATTTCCGAACCAGCGTAACTTCTGGCCTTTTTCCGAACGAACAACTTGAGGAATGATCGTTTATTGATAGCTGCTTGCATTGAATTGTCAACAGCATCATTTGTTAAACCTGTTCCCACAATAACTAATGCTCCATTAGTTGCATCTGCAACAGTGGAAATAGTGTATGTGCCATTGTTGCCACCAATTTCGGCGGTAAAGATCGTGATCTGTCCACCTGCTCGGTAGCCTTCTGTAAACCAGTTAAGACCATCGTTTCTGGTGATGGTGTTGCTGGTTGTGATAGCAAAACCAGTACCGGCGTCTGCTGCTGTTACAGCATCATAAGTATTGATGGCCTGATTCACTGTACCTGTCAAAACAAAGTCAATTGGATCGATAGCTACAGCGTGCTGTTGGTAATAAACTTGGGCGTCGGCGTCTAAACTACCCAAAGTTACAACTCCCGTATAGTCGGCACGGACCACACCGGCAGAGTCTAGCTTTTGCCATCCACCAGTTCTCATCAAGTTTCTGGTTGTATTGTCGGCAAAGTCCCAGCCAGAGTGCGTAGCACCTCCAACTTCAAACTGCTCTCTCGTGATAGATTCGAAAGGGAATGTAAACTGAACAAGGTCAGGAGCATTACCAAGAGAACCAGCCAAAGTTCTCCACTCTTCTTTAAGGAATGAGTAGACAGCCTGCATGGTTACACCATCGGCTACAGCTTCTCCAACAGCACCAGTGGCTTCTGGCACGTTAATTTTGTATGTCACGTTAGAAGCTGTTCCGTCAACTGCTCTATCGAGAGTAAGGTCATTAGTGCTATCAACTGATTGAACAACATAGTGTCCAACATCGGTTCCACTAACAATTGTAAGAATGTCGTCTGCGGCTACTGATGTAGCCACAAAGTCATTGGTCACTGAGTCGCTAAAGGTTGTTGTCCCATTTGAAGTACCGACATCAGACTGTGCCCCACGAATTGTACCCAAGCCTCGAACACTAATAGTCTCATCAACCGGATTTACTGCAACTTGAAATCTATCAAGATTATCAGGATCGGTAACAATAGTCATGGTTCATCCTCCATCATCTGTATGAATTTAATTACTGCGGCTATAGTATCTACGGTTAATATCTCCAAACTGATTCTTATATCGTCAATTTGAGAGCTTCTAGCTCACCCCGTCGATCAGCCATTTTCCTTTCATATCTAATGCACTTTCCACAAGAATCGCAATAGACTGTTCCATTTTCAGTCCACGTATCTACGAAGCAAGCCTCACTGTGAGCAACACCTCTGCCGCATTTTTCATCCTTGCAAATAGCAGAAGAAAAATGCGATATTTGTCTTTGTCTCGTCACTTCTTCGTGCTCTTCTGTTTCTTTATTATAAACAGAAACCACTTCTTCAATTTCTTCGATTGTTTCGTCGCCTGTATATACTGTTTCTAACATGCCAAATCTTAAACTTGTTGTCATTTATTTTCTCCTTTATGGATTGTCATAGGTTCTGTCGAAAATTTGCTGGATTAGAATCGACTGATTAGTGTTGGTCAAAACAATTGTCTCAAGTCGAACTGGTTTATAATTGGTATGAAATACAACCACAAACACAGGAATATCTGATGCGTATGTGTAATTGTAATCAAAAGTCGTGCCACTTGACTCGATGCCAGCTTCTTCTCCACTATCACTATCTCTGAAAATTCTTACTTCACTGCCAGCAATCAAGCCTGTTAAGCCAAAATCTACAGTAAGAGGCGGAACTTGAGAACCGCCAGATAAGTCTTCTAGCGTGTCGGTGGCACCTACGTCAGTTGTTTCAACGCCAATTCCATGAGCACCAATTAAAGATCCGGTATAATTCCCAAGAAAGACTTTTGATACAGTTGCAACAGTTACCGATCCATTAACATCATGAGTTCCAGTCGTAGCTTCGTTCGTTATAGTAAGGCCATCTGTAGGAGTAACACCTGTAAGAATCTGAATGTGATCCGTTTTTCCACCAGTATCAAGGGCCAACAACAGTCCTGTACCAGCCGTCGCACCAGATCCCCAAGTAATTATATCGTCTTCAACAAATGCTGTGCCGGTTTCTGTATCGTAGAAATAAGAATGTGTTACTCCTAGAAACAACTCGCCATTGATGCCGTGTATTGTGTCTGATGTACCTCGTCTGGTAATACTTTTGCCCCATTCCCAGAGAGCTTTCAACCCATCGGGTTGAGCGCCAAAGGTCCATTGACTGTAATACGGTTGAGGGCCATTTCCATTACTTAAGTCAATAGTTTGATACCCTTCCACATTGGTTACATCTCCATAAGCTGCAACAGAAGTTTGATCTGTGTCATTTTGTGGATCATTAACTGTTGCAATAGCGGCCACAGACTCACCTTCATCAAGCGTTACGTTGAAAAAGTCATAGGTGTCTCCATATTCTCTGGCCTGAACTCTAATTCTCTTGCCATCAATATCCGCAGCGGAGTCACGGGATTTGACAAGGATTCTCAACAACACATCGCCGCCATCATTAAGACCTGTGCCCCAATAATTTGTTAGTATGGCGTTGTCTTGAACAATCTCTAATTCAGTGGCAGCGAGGTTTGTAGAGCCAAGAACCTGTAAACCAGAGTAAACAGTATCGCCATTCGTTTGAGTGATTGAACCACCATAAAGAAATTGAGCAGCAGTATCATCAATATTGTAACCATTGATGAGTGTAATAATGGCATCTGTAGCACGCTGACTTGGATTAGGGTCGGTGATGTCCATATTGTCATCACCTGTTGAATCAGAATCAGTAGCCAAATCCTGCAACCAACGATGTAGCTCCAAGACCGTGTAAGTAGTTGTGCCCGACGTATGTCGAATATTTCCAGCTACCTGAATTTCAAAATCATCGCCTATTGCCATTGCTATTCATCACCAATCATAAAAAAGTTTATATTCAATCCATTTGATGTTATCGTCCCAGAAAAATCGCTTTGTTTAAAGAAAGACGCAGATGTCCCTTTTCTTGAATATCCAATAACTGCTTGGTTGCCTGTATATCTATGGTCTGCAATGGAAAGTTCTCCACTTACATCGGTTGTTCCATTTAATAAAACCGATGTAGAGACAATCGTGCCAGTAGCAGGTGATGTTGGAGTTCCTGAAACTGTATATGTGTAAGCGTTGACAGTTGTTACTGTGATGGTGTAGATTCCGTTGTATTCGCTTTCAGCGGCATCTTCGATAAGAATTTCTAATCCAGTTCTCAAACCATGAGCCGTGTGAGTTACAGTTGCGGTGGACCCTGATCGTGTGATAGTAACAGAATCCTGATAAGGGAGATCATTACCAGTGTCCGCAGTTATCAACACCCTAGCTGACTGAATGGCCACGCCGTTGAAGTCTTGAACCTTAACCAAAACTTCAACTTCATTTACAACTGCGATTGTTCCGCCTGATTCAGACCAACACTTTGCAACGTCTACATTGCCACCCACTGGGTTGATGAGCGTAAGTGTGCCACTTCCTCTAAATTCAACATGAGAAGTAATGTCATCGTTAAATACCCAAGGATTGGCTGCCCCATCTTCCAACTTCAATTCAAAATCGCCGCCACCTGTTGGTGGCTCAACACGAAGGCTAAGGGGCCAATCAGGTCTGGTTTCATTGAGAGCTTCGACCGATGCCTGCATTGCAGACTCCGTGCCTGTTGAAATCGTGTCATCTGGAAGTGCTCCTCGACGGTAAAGAATGTTTCTGATTTCATCTGTTTTGTGTAAAGCACCTGCATTTGTTCCCGCAGAATTGTCACTCCATGTGGCGAAATCGCTAACTTGAGCATCGTTAAGTCCCGCATAAGCAATGTCGGTGCCGCCAGTTTCGAGGTTGGCATCAGGGTCGCCCCACACAACATCTCCAGAGTGAGAGTCGAAATTTCCTACACCCAATGGATTGCCACTGGTCTCAGTTTGTTCAATTCCATCAATATAAAGTCGAAGCTCTTTTGGACTTTCAGAAAGAGTATACCGACCACAAATATGATAAGGACGCCCCGTCTTTAACTTAAAATCGCTCCATGCTTGAGCGTTAATGGCATTACCGGGAGTGTCAGCACCTTGAAATAAAAGAACATTTCCATAACCAACCAAGAAAGCCAAGTTCTGAACACCACCACCTTCTTTCCAAAGAGCACCAAGGTCATGTTGGATTTCGTCAAGTTGTATCCAACATGACAATGTTCTTTCAGCGAAATTGCCAGTAACATTCATATTGGCAGAATCAGATATTTCCCTTCTGTTTGTTACAGAAGCGAAATTCAGACAATGCGTATTGCCATCAACAATCTCCTGTGTATTGAAAGTCCAAGTGCCGGTAACGGCACTTGTCATATTTCTTGTTGGGCCAGTGTCTCCTGTATCATTGTAAGTGTTATTCAATCGCCAATAGTGATCTGCTTTTAATGTATCAACAATCATCTCGTTGTATGGGATCAGTCCGACTGTAACACTTTTTGGAGCATTTGTTTCAGCCGAATTGTTAGTAACTACGACATAAACTGTCGTGTCAGTAGGAAGTGATCCCTGAACAGTGTCGATTTGGATGCTGGTGGCCGACCAAGAGTCAATTGTTTGTGTCGTCTTTGTTGTACCAACAACATCATCCCAAATTTCAACTTTGCCTGTGCCTTGAGAAGCTTCAAACCCATCACCTGCAATCGTCAGATTTATATCTCCCCAATTGAACCCAGTGAGAATTGTTCCGCCTGTAATATGTATCGGCTGAGCTTCATTCAACGCCATAGTGTATGTGTGATATTCAGGCGTGTTGTTTGATACGCTGTGCTGCCAGTCAGGAGGCGTATAGCTTTCTACGGTGTCTCGCTCAATGTCTGCCGTAAAATGATTGCGATGATCATTTGCTGTTCCATTCCACACCTGAGTTCTCAGTGTGAACCCTGTGGGAGCGGCCACCGTAGTGATGTCATCATGTGTAGCAGCATGAAAACAAACTACTCGTGTATTGATGGCGACAACCAATATCGCAGGATTAGGAGGATTGGCGTCATTGGTGGCACTGGCATAAGTTGGCCCTTGGAATGGCACAAGAGTGTCAACGCCTCGATAAACTAACAATGATCCTGACATCGGTTCAGTAGTGCCAGTAGTATTCCATGTGAATGTTGGATTTGATTCTGATCCACTAGCGGCGAACTTCCAAAAGATTGCAGTTTCTTGATCACGACCACCTGTTGTTCGATTGTAAACGGCTCTTGTCCAACCATTGCCGCCACCACCATCATCGTCCCATGTTCGTTGAGTAGTGTTCTCAGATTGTTTGACAAAAGCGATCAATAAATCACCAGTTGTATGTGTGATCGTGGACATAGTAAAAGTAAGCGACAGTGCCCCTGCCGCATCTTGCGTCTGTCCGTCAATATAAGAAGGTGCTGCCATTATCGTCTCCCTGTATCAGTTAACCATTGGTCAAAAACAGCAGAAATCACAACCATCAATTTCTTGCGACTTTCCCGATTATCTTCTTTGGCTTCAACTTTACCTGTAAGAAGGATTCCCAGATGTCTATCGTCATCATCCAAAGCACAATCTCCCCACTCACCGTGCAAGTGTCCATCTTCTAACCAAATTCTGATGTTCTCGTTATTCATCTGGCACCAAAAGAACTGTTTCATTTAAAGCGGTTGATGTCAAAGGCCCGCCAATGATGTTCTCCTTGTAATATGTTGAAGTCGATCCCTTTCTCACTCTCGCAATAATCGGTTGATCGGTTGTGTAATCGTGAGAGACAGTGGCTAATCCTGAGACATTTGTGGTTGTGTTCATGATTTCTGTTCCTGCAACTAAATCGCCACCAGTGTCAGCTTCGATGTAAACTCTAGCTCCTGAAATCGCAGAGAAGTCCGCAGCATCTTTAACTGTGACGGTTAAGGTTTGACGAGTGGCAATCACAATGCTGCCGCCAAATGGAGCGGAGCCAATACTGGCATTACCTTGTTGTGTGTCGTCAATGTTGACAATGGTTAATTCACCGGCAGTTCCATTATATCTGTAGTGTATGGATGCCAGAGGGTCGAATGTTTTATCAGATGTTAAAGTGAAATCGCCGCCACCTGTAACCGCTTCAATCTCGATGCAGCAAGGAGCATCTCCTTGAGCATCTGCAATTGCGTCTAAAGAAATTTGCATAGTTGCTTCAAGGCTAGAAGGAATAGAGAAATCCGCAAGTGCTCCTCGTTCAAACAAAGTGTCACGAATTTCTGAATCCGTTAGATTAGCATCAGCTTCGTCGCCCCATGCTGCCCAATGTTGATATCGGCCATTTGTTACACATTGCTGAATGATAACAGCACCACCTAATCCCGTTGTTCCTGCTGGGTCGCCAAATACCCCCACTCCTCTGGAGTCCAAGCTAGCTGTGTTAGGTTGTCTGTCCAATGGGTCAGCATTTGTGTATTCAATGCCATCCACAAATAACTTAATCTCATTACCTTGAGCATTCCCTAAAAATATTCCGCAAATGTGATACACTCTGTTGGGCACCAACGGCGGTCCAAAAATTTGTAATCCTGTTGCAAAGTTTGTTGGCTCTGTGCATTCAAAAGTCAGGTTGTTTCCGTAGCCCATACAGAATTGAAAACAAGTTGTGTTGGTTCCTTCGCCATAGATACGAACTGGGTGAGGCGAAAACTCTGTAAACTCGACCCATCCACAGACTGCTTTTCTGGCTTGAGCAGAGTTGTTGATCGTTGTTACGGTGGGAAGTGTTACTCGGTCGGTGAAGTTGTTTCCTTCCCAACTATTCGTTGCATCTTTGGTTAAAGCGGGTCCAGTAAAGATTCCACCCGCATTTGTGCCAGTAGCTGTTCCTATCGAATCATTGGCATTGCCATCTAAATCCCAGCGATGATCTGCACCAAGTCCGTCAATATCGTTTCCATAAGCCATGTAGATATTTAGCTCACTTAACAAAATTGTCCTAAAACACTCTATTAGAAAATGAATAAATCAAATGTTGATGTCGTACAATTAGACCCAAAAACAGAATACATTAAGATTCACGGTCTTCAGAGGACTGGGACTAATTGGCTCACCCACTTAATGAATGAAAACTTCCATAACACCAAGGCCCTTGTAAATCTTGGAGGATGGAAGCACGGGGCTTATGCAGCCCCATGGATGATAGGCAAAGAAGTTCACATACTTGGACTTGTCAAAAACCCTTATTCTTGGCTTGTGTCTGTATATGATTACTGGGGACCAAACAAAAAACTAAACATTGGCCCGGATTTGTCTGGTGTGACTTTTGACCAATTTGTAAGAAACAGAATCATTGCAGAAGCACAAAGAGATGTGCCTTTTCTGTTCAGAGCCGCCAATCCTGTTCAACTTTGGAACAATTGGAACTTTCACTGGTCCAGTATTCGCTTAAATACTAAGAAATTGCATTTTGTCACTTACGAATCATTACTCAAAAATACAAATGAAGTTGTTAATCAAATTGGGCAAGTATTTGATATAAAAAGAAAAACAAATGAAATTGTTGGCAGCGAAACAACATTTACTCCTTCTGGAGAAACAGTTAAGCCAAGTGATGTGAAATTTGGAAAGCTCGATTATTACAGAAACATGGATTACATGAATCATTACACCCCTGATCTTCTGGAATTCATTAACAATGAATTGGATATGGATTTAATGGTCAACTTTGGATATAACCTTGTAATGTCAAAAGAAATGGCAGAAAAACTCCAAGCCAAGGAAGGCTAGTAATGATAATATTTTTCTATTTTGATAAAACGATTAAAGTCTCACAAAACAACATGGGATTCATATATGAACACAAGTTTGAAAAAAGACCAGACATAAACGATCAAAACATACCTTTTGAAAAAATCTATTTCAGCACACCATCTGATTTCAGAAATCACATGGACAACATTAAGAAACAAGTTGGAGAAGATGCAGGCAAAACACACATTGTCAGTCCTCCAAAAATTGTTGAAAGAGATGAGTTCCCTAAACACATCGGATTCCAAGACCTTGAAAAAGTAGTTGATCAATTCAAGGGAAAGCCAAAAGTTAAAATCGCTGTTCTTAATGCCATGTCCAATGCTCTTGGAGATCATTTGATTGGGATGCAAGCATTTGACTACTGGCAAGAGAAGGTTAGAAGTTTTTTACCCGGCACTCAGGTAGAAATAAGTTTCTATCAGTTGAACCCTTATCGTGTAGGCTCTATTACCAAACAATGGCATCCTAAATTCGATCAAGTCTTTATGTTGCCAAACAGATTATCGAGGCTTGTAGAATACGATGCCTTTATTGATCTGGGAAGTTTGCTTATGAGAGACAACTTCAACACACAGTCAATGATCGATTTCTTTTTTGAAGCAATGTCAATTGATCCAAAAACAGTTCCGAATGACAAAAAGAGAATCAAATACAAGTTAAATGAAGACACCGTGGAGATGAGAAAAAACATTATTCGTAACATAAGATCGTTAGGAAGACCGATACTCATGTTTCATCACACATCAACCAGCCCAATACGTGGAATGACAAATGGAAGAGCAAGACAATTCATCAATGAAATAATAGAAAAGACAGATTACTTTGTTGTTTCAGCATGTGGTCTTGAACTCAACAATAAAAGGTTCATGGACATTAAAAGATTTTCTGAAACATTTGATCATTTTGCAACTTTCATTTCGCTTGTTGATGCAATCATAACTGTTGACACATCAACTTATCATATTTCAGACGCTTTCAATATACCCACAGTGGCTATGTTCACAACGATAGATCCGAAGTACAGATGTGTTTACTATCCTCATGTTGTTGGAATGAAATTGGAAGAGGAAGACGGAAAACTATACGGTCGCCATAAAGCTTCTGTAAAGAAAGAAGTTGCATTTGAAGAAATCAAATATGTGGATGACAAATGGGAGAAACTCAAAACAGACGATATCTTAGAAGCTTTAGATAAAGCAAAATCTACCTTGAAGGAGGAATAATGAAAGGTGTAATTCTAGCTGGTGGACTCGGCACTCGCCTTGCCCCACTAACAAACGTAACGAACAAATGCTTGTTGCCAATTTATAACAAGCCCATGATTTACTACCCAATTGAAACGCTGGTCAATTCGGGAATCACAGATATTCTTCTGGTGTGCGGCGGAAACGCTGCTGGAGAATTCCTAAGAATTCTCGGCAATGGAGAAGACTTTGGATTAAAGCATCTTCATTACACATACCAAAGAGAGCCAAAAGGAATTGCAGACGCTCTAGGTCTAGCTGAAGAATTTGTAGGAAGCGATGATATGTGTGTCATTTTGGCAGACAACATCTTTGAAGACAAATTCCCAGATGTTGTTGAGAACTTTGAATCAGGAGCTTTGATCTTTGGAACAGAGGTTGAGCATCCAGAGCACTACGGAGTGATCGTTCAAGATGAGTCTGGAAAAGTAACAGAGATCATCGAAAAACCAAGTAACCCCACAAGCAATTTCATCGCTACAGGTCTTTACATGTACGACAACACTGTATGGGACTTCATTAAGCAATTAACACCGTCTGCTAGAGGAGAACTCGAAATCACAGATGTCAACAATCATTATCTTAATGATGGAAGATTGGGATGGCACAAGCTTCCCGGTTGGTGGGCTGACTGTGGCGAGAACTTTGATGGATTTGTAGACGCAGCAATTAAGGTAAGGGAGCTAAATGATAAAGCATAAGCATTTAATCATTAGAGCAGAAGTTGACAAGCCATTTACAGATTGTGACAAAGCTGCTAATTGGCTAAGCGATTTGGTTAAAGAGATCAACATGAATATCACAAATAGCGGTGGTCCTCATGTTGATTATGTGGAAAAAGAAGGCAACTGTGGAATCGCAGGAGTCGTCATGATTGAAACCAGTCATATCAGCTTGCATATCTGGGACAAACAAGATCCCCCATTGTTGCAAATGGATGTATATTCCTGTGCTGATTACAATGAGAACGCAGTGATTGCTTTCCTTTCAGAGTTAGAGCCGTCACATATAGAGTACATGTTGATCGATAGAGAAAAGTCTCTTGATGTATCAGAAGAAACTATTCATCATCTGGTAAGTCCAGACTTTGCTCCAAAAGTTGACCCTCTTGGATTATCTTTTTAATGGAAATAGTTAATGGGCTTTGGTTAGGAAGAAATTTAACAGAACTTGAATTCATGACAATGAATTCGTTTACAAGTTTTGGACACGAATTTCATCTATGGCACTATTGGCCGCTTAATACAAAGCCTATTCGTGGCAATAAAAAAATCATCATAAGAGATGCTAGAGAGATTCTGCCAGAAGATAGAATCTTTAAGTATCCTGATCCAATGATTCTTGGATTTGGAGAAAATTCTTATGTGGGTTTATCAGAGATTTTTAGATATAAGGTTCTTTATGAGTTAGGCGGTTGGTGGTCCGATATGGATGTGACATGTCTAAAATCCTTGGACGAAATTGAGACTCCATATTTCTTTAGATTTCACGGAGTTCTTTCAATAGTGGGCAACATCATGAAGTGTCCTCCCAATAGTGAACTTATGAAGTTGTGCTGGGATCGAGCAAACAAAGAGATAAATGAAACCACAACAGATTGGCATCTTGCTATAAGGTTTCTTTGTTACTATGTAGAATTTCTAGGATTAGACAAATACATCAGAAACGATTCCTGCAACCTTGACAGACTGGAAAATGTAAAGCCTTATCTGTCTGTTCCGGGCAATCTATCTGATATACCGGATCATTGGAATTTTATTCATTGGATGAATTCCGTCATGAAAATGATGCCTCTAAATTCTCAAAGCGTCTATAACAAACTCATAGACAAACATTGCAAGCATAACAGGATTTTAATATGAAACCACTTGCCAGATGGACAATAGGCCCCGTTGAGCCAATAGGATATGAGATATTAAAACATTCTGTAATTAAATTCGGAGAGGTTTATCCAGAGTTTGACAGAGTAGTTTGTTTCAACAACATCGATAAACCTGATATTGATTGTGATCTTATAAATCAACACGATTTCGAATTACAATTTCAACCTTCGTCGCCAGATGAGGATTACTCATTGCGCAGTGGTGGCATGAAAGGGTCTGGATGGAAATTAGCTCCACCAAGACTTAGAATTGAATCACATGAGTTATGGATCGATAATGATATTGTAATTCTCGAAAGAATGCCTGAAATTGATCAGTGGATTCAGAAACAAACATCAATCATCTCAGAAGGTCTTGGGCAACATTATGGATCATTTAAGAGTTTAATGGGAGACATTAAAATGTGTGCCGGGTTCTTTGGCTTGCCGCCAAAATTTGATTTCGAAAGTAAGATATCTGAACTACAAAAAGACAAAGAGCTTGATGAACTTGGAGGATTTGATGAACAAGGACTGGTAGCCTATATTGTGTCTCAGATAGATGGATTTATCACTGTGCCAAAAGAAACTCTAAAGATTGTAGAAGATCATCATGAATTCCCTTCAGAAAAGAAAAAGGGATATCACTTTGTTGGTGCTAACAGAAAGAATTGGCATCGAGGATGGAAATCGTTTTTGGAACTTTAGTATTCGAACAATCCTGCTTCTCGCAGAACATGAGTGGTTTTCATTAAGTGCTTGCACATACCCGGCATCTCCAGTGGATTTGCCGGTTTTCCACCTTTAGATTCATATTTGGCCCTTTTTCGACCATACAAAGATTTGTCTACATGGTCGTAATAATTGAATCGCCAGTAAAAATCTTTACAATTACATCGCAACACAACATTTGTATTTTCAAGAGATAACTTGCCAAAACTGTATTCCTTACCATTACTGGCAGTGATATTCACTTCATTGACATCATAGTTGACGTTCTTAAAGAGAATTAAAGGATTATACTCTCGGCCCTCATTTTGAGCTAAAGCCTTAATAAACAAGGTGTTTACTCCAATAAAAGGAGTCCATCTAAGATTTGTTATTACAATTGGTTGTGTCGCATGTTGTCTCAAAGTGGTTTTAGGAAAAGCTTCCACTGCACTCTGATATAACTCTTCAAGACTTGTTTCGGCGAATAAACTCATGTGTTATTTACCGTTCTGGTGTTGAATTTATCTTTAAGATTAGCTATCATAAGATTTTGTGGAAGGAAATATATGAACGTAATTGACAGACTTAAGAAACATGTTTTGGTAGACGGATATCACGTCGTCGTGGATACCAAGGAAAGCCACGAATCTTGGATTGTTGAAGAAGGCACAGGAAAAGAATATCTTGATTGCTATTCACAATTCGCTAGCCAGCCTCTCGGTTGGAATTATCCTGCAATGGACGTATACAAAGAATTGATTGCAGATGCAGCAATGCACAAAATTGCAAATTCAGATATGTACTCAAAAACCTATGCAGACTTTGTAGAAGCATTTGCCGAAGTCACTCCAGACTTTGAACACTATTTCTTCATTGATGGTGGAGCACTTGCTGTTGAGAACGCACTTAAAGCAGCGTTCGACTGGAAGGTCCAAAAAGGAAATTGCGGTGAAGGAGAGTTTCTGGATGTGATTCATTTCAGAGAAGCCTTCCATGGTCGCACAGGATACACCATGTCCCTGACAAATGCAGGAGAAGCATGGAACGATGACACAAACATTAAGACAAAGTGGTTTCCAAGATTTAATTGGACACGAGTAACCAACCCTAAGATTCGTTTTCCAATGGAAGAAGCAAGAGTTGGAAACCTTGAGAAGCTGGCTTTGCAGGAGATGGAAGAAGCATTTAAGACAAAAACTGTCGCAGCCATTATCATTGAGCCAATTCAAGGAGAAGGTGGAGACAGCCACTTCCGTCCTGAGTTCTTCCAGACTCTTCGACGACTTGCAGATGAAAACGAAGCACTGTTGATCTTTGATGAAGTACAAACAGGCTTAGGTTTGACTGGCAAGATGTGGGCCTATGAGCATTGCGGTGTTGTGCCAGACATGATGTGCTTCGGTAAGAAGACTCAAGTGTGTGGATTCTGTTCAACTGGCAGGATTGACGAAGTTGAGAATAATGTCTTTGCACAAAGTGGAAGAATCAACAGCACATGGGGCGGCAATGTCGCTGACATGGCTCGATCACGAGCGTATTTGAAGATCATTCAAGAAACTAATCTGGTTGAGAGAGCCGCACAAACTGGTGCATACTTTCTTGATCAACTACAAAAATTGGAATCAGATGAAATCTCTAATGCTCGTGGCCAAGGTCTTATGCTGGCATTTGACTTGCCTACCACGGAGCGACGAGGAGAGATTGTGACTAAGCTCTCAGAGAACATGATGGTTCTTACATGTGGTGCCAATGGAATTCGTTTCCGTCCACATTTGACTTTCACAAACTCTGATGTAGATAAAGCAGTTGGTTTCATTAAAGAGGCTTTGAAATGAGAGTAACAGAAAGTGCAGCTAACGCAATTGTTCATGTAATGAGTTCTAAAAAACTTCCTCCTGAAGAATGGTCTTTAGAAATATGCACATTGGAGAACGGAGCTTTAGGAATGGGCTTCACTCAAGAGAAAAAAGGACACGTTGTTGAATTCGGCGATCTATCAGTCGTTGTTGCAGACAATGTGAACTCCGAAGGCGTCGTAGTAGACTTCGGAGAAGTTGAAGGAAAACAAGGTTTAGTCTTTTTAAGCGAGGAAGAATATGTCAACAATCAAACTAACGGAGAGAGCGGCGAAGGAAGTCAAGAAAGTGATGGAAGAACAGAAGATGGAACTGTCTAGCAACTCATTGAGAGTAGCAGTTGCAGGCGGTGGATGTTCTGGTTTTGCGTATTCTCTTAACTTTGAACCAGCAGATGATACTGATCCTCTTAATGATGAGCAGTTTGAATCTGACGGAATTCAAGTAAGAGTAGACAGAAAGAGTGCTACCATTCTTGAAGGAACAGAAATTGACTTTCATGAAGACCTTAACAAAAGGGGCTTTGCATTTTCGAATCCCAATGCGACGGGTGGTTGCGGATGCGGTCAAAGTTTCAGTGCATAATCCAAAAGTCTTTCAAGATTCTTTGATAAATTTCCTTTGGGATTACTCATTTATCCCAAAGGAGGAATCATGTTTATCAAAGAAGAAGTAGAAGAACGGAAGGTTAAAGAGAATCACAGATGGGGCACTCCAGTTTTAAGAACTCGCAGAAGAACTGTGTATCATCTTAAATGTGACGAATGCGGAAATGAGTTCACCAGACTCAAAGGAGAGATGAGCAAGAGGCGGCTTTCTGATGAATACAACCATTTCTGCAAGGAATGCTTTGAATACAGTAAGGCGGCAGACTTGGGCAGAGATGCTCACATCAAAACTCTTGAGTCTCGAATTGGAAATAAAGTCATTGATTCAGAAGGATATGTGAGGGTCTACGTCGGGCCGGAATCTTCGGACAAACGCATCTACCAATTTCACAATGATTACTGTGGCTCTATTCGAGAGCACACTTTGGTTATGGAAAATCATCTCGGCAGACCAATGGAAAAAGGAGAAGTGGTCCATCACATTGATGGAAACAAGACTAACAACAAAATTTCAAATTTACAAAAAATGACAGTCACAGAACATAATGATTGTCATGCGGCAAATGACAAGCTCGTCATGAAGTTATATAAAGAAGGAGTCATTCGATATGACAGAAGAAAAAAAAGATATTTCGCCGCTAGTTGATACGTCGGTGTTCAAATCTATGAGTGAAGCTGCATCTAAAGCGATGTCAATGGGATCTTCAGAGGCAGAGGAAATTTTTAATCGGAGTAAAAATTTCAAAATGCCAAATATAGAACCAAATTCAATTAACAAACGCATGAAGATTGACAACTTCCTGTAAGGAGATACATGAAAAATTATTGGTTAGAGGAAAAAGAAATAAAAGAAGAAATCAAATTCATAAAGTATTTGTCTGGTGCTCGTGCTAGTCGTGTTGGGCAAATATACGCACTCAATAGAGTGTTGAAACTTTATCAACATTATCCAGATCATCTTTTGGCAAAAAACCAATTTGTTGAAAGATTGCATTGGGTTGCCAATCAAGTTGTATCTCGACTCTTGGACTATTATCAACAAAAAAAATGGGCAATTGCCGTTGATAAAGATGATCTTATTCAAGAGTGTGTACTTTGTGGGTTGGAAATAGCTCCTAGATTTAACTGGGAAAAAGTTGATTGTTCCTTCAGTTTTTTCATCACTTGTATGGGTGGGAAATTGTCGCAATTACGTCGATCTACAAGAAACTATAACGAACTTAAGAAGAGATATGAGGAGCATCTTAAAATCTCATGAAACCCTTCGAAGTTCTAGGCAGCGATAGAGCAATCTATCTTCATCACGACAACTGGTATCGGTGGAGAGATGAAACACTATCGGTGCATCCCGGAGAAGGCAAGTGGAGATTTGATCTTGATCTAAGATATCCACGAGACACTCTTGAAGAAGTGCCTGTGACCAATCAACGAGTTCACAGACATGGTGGGTATACTCCACACACTTGCTTCTATGAATGCGATGATTGGTCTACGATCTATGACTTTTATGAGTCTTCTAACGAACCAATGT
>Ga0209362_1001220_pt1 | contig 20910 bp, 27 predicted proteins | sample SaaInlV_165m_DNA_FD_184680 | JGI IMG/M metagenome (GOLD analysis project Ga0209362, IMG submission 184680) | Marine microbial communities from expanding oxygen minimum zones in the Saanich Inlet - Saanich Inlet SI037_S3LV_110m_DNA (SPAdes)... | ecosystem: Environmental > Aquatic > Marine >...
TAAATTCAATTCGATAAGGAAATTTGTGTTATCGTGGAGTACTTCTAATATATGATATGTATGTTCAAATAGTCTGTGTGTGAAATCTTTATAGCGATATTCCACAATATTATTGCTGATAAAGTCATCTATAATTAAATAAACACTTTCTCTTAGCTCGTCTATATCGGTTTCTTGAATTTGTTTTGGAACAGATAAAGAATGAATAATATTTGTCAAAGAAGGTAATTCATTCATTGTATATTACTCTTATTTTATAAGTTTTCTTTTATATCAATTTTATTTTTCTTTCGCTTTGGTGCCAACCCTTTTAATGTTGATTTTTTTTTATCTACACGGCGTAGGGTAAACTTTTGTTTGATCTTATTAAATGTCAACCCAGGAATGGCTTTAATACGACCTGTTTTAACATCATAATTTACATCTTTAACACGTTGTAGTTTTTTTCTATCCAGAGAGTCATTAAGATATGTGTGTAATCTTTTTTTATCAGGAGTTGTTAATTTGTTCTCAGTTGCAAAATGTGTTACAAAATGGTTTATTTTTTTAAGTTTTGTTGAACGACCTAATTTGCTCCAAGGTTTATTTTTATTTTGAGCTTTTTCTTTTTTTAAAAACTCATCCAAATTATCAGTGTTTGCTTTAGTTGAAACAATCTTAGAATTATTATTTAAAAGCATTGTTTGGTATTTTATATTTTTAAGCTCTTGACATTCTTCACTCATTGATATATTAATATAAAGAGATCAGTTTATATTATTTTTTTAACAAAGTTAGGAATATTCATTATTTTTTTAGCCATGTGTTCAAGGTTTTTTTTGGAATTATGAAGAATATATGCTTCGCTCGTGATGATTGTTGCGACAAGAAAAAAGCCCAGAACTACAACAATTGAATCGGTGGTGATGAAATTTAATTTGAAATAATTTGATATTAAGTTTTTGGTTTTGTCCATGGTCCATGATATAAATTGTCCCGGCAGAAGATATGTCATTAATAACATAATAAATGTCATTGACCATCCTCTCGCTATACTACCAGTACGCTTTGTTTCACGAGTTATAATATATGTAAGGCCTAATAATGACAGGTAATTAATTATAGTTTGTGAAGAAAACCCATATATAGTTACGGCCGACGGTGGGTATAAATGATCCCATATTTTTAAAGGACCCCCATGCCAAGAAATTACAGTTGCTATAAGATCTACATTCGGCATATATGCTTCCAAAATACCATACATTTGACTTTTAAACAATATAAGAGGAATTAAAATAACAAAAATAATAAAATACAAAATAAACCCAACAACTGTTTTTTTAATATCAACCTTTATTTGTTTTTGTTTTTCATTATGAAGATTTACGATATTTTGCGAATAATTATTATCTGGCGTCATTAATATATATGCATAAAAAAATTATTATCAAGACAATTAAAAAACAAGAACGAAAAATTGTTAAAAAATGGGATAATAAGGATTATTTGTTAAATATGGATAATCATATTCCTATTATAAATCAGCTATATCTGGGTCAAACATTTACAGGTTCTGTATGTGCAAAGCGTGAAATACTTAGAAAATTAAATAGCTACAAGCATCAAGATACGAAAAAAAATAAGTATTCTGCTGAGTTTATTGATGAATCTCAATTATTTGAAAAATTGGTGATATCGAAGTTGAAATGTTATTATTGTAAAAAAAAAGTTCTTCTTTTATACGAAAATAGCAGGGAACCTATACAATGGACACTGGATAGATTGAATAATGATATGGGTCATACTAATGACAACGTGGTTATTTGTTGTTTAAAATGTAATTTGGAGAGAAGATGTTTAAATGATGATAAATTTTTATTCACAAAACAAATGAGATTAATAAAATTGAATGAATTATAGACTAGACAAATGTTGTTAATCTCAATAATGTCTCAACCAATGTCTCAAACAATGTCTCAATCAAACATGTCTCAACCAGATTGGGTTGCTATTGAAGAAAAAACCTTACATAAACTTAGAGTAATATTTCATATGCAATTATTAACTATGAATATTGTTAATTGTAATACTAAAGAAAAAATGATGGATATGTTAAATACACAAGGTGACCCAAGATGGACGCCAGAATATATATTAGAGTTAGCTACGGATAATAAAATTAAATGGGTCAAAGGTTCAAGTGACCCAACCCCTTATGATACTTATCAAGAGCAAATGAACGCCAGATTAGCAGAAATTTTACGTGGATAAATTTGAATATATTTATATACTAATAAATTTTTATTCACAAAACAAATGAGATTAATTAAAAAAAAATAAATATATTTATTTTTATATGTCTCAAAAATATAATTATTGGGTATGGGGAAATGGAGGAATAATGAAAAAATCTCTCCGCGAAACGAATAAAAAAGCGAAGATACAAGAGAATACTTTTCCATTGGGTGAAAAAATAGAAGAGCGACGACAGAATGATCGTGAATTGAATAGTGAACGCCTTAGTCAAAGGCATATGATAATACAAACAAGTATTAATCCCTTTTTATCAGACCATAATTATTTGGACGATTTGCAAGTACAAGCCGAATTTTTACGACCAAAAGACAGCAATATTAAAGGTGATGAATAATAAGTATTTAAAGCTCTGGGACACAATGCATATATATAAATGAATAATACACAATATGCTACGCAGAATAATCTATTATTAAATACATTATTGAAGTATTATGGAAGCGATGATAATTTAAGTAAAATTTTATCGATAATAAATGGTCATTCTAGGGAGTCGTTAAGATTAATAGATTGGTTTGTAACAAATTACGCAAAAGCTAAATTTATCGGATACGATTTGAAAGATAAACACGGTCGAGTTAAAAGATTTAAAGTATATATTGATTATAAATTAAAATTAAAAGCGTATTCTAAAAAAAGATTTGATCCATTTTGTCGCTGGGATAGAATTGTTATTCCTTATAAAAATGATATGCATATTCAGACAACTATTGGTCAACTAAATTTTTTCAAATGGGCACTAGAGAATAAAATTTTGGATTATATAAGAGAACATTTAGACGAAATAGAGAAGGATATGAACAGACGAAATTCCACATCTAAAAACCGTGTTGTTAAAAAAAAAATAAAAACAAGAAAGAAAAGACAAGAATTATCTTGTTCAGCCACAAAAAGCATTCGCAAAGAAGAAGTTAAAATAATAGTGAAGTTTGATTAAATTGAACAATATTTATCACTTTAAACAAATAAAGTAATAAATAACGAATATGAGCACGACATTGACAAGCGCAGATGCAGATACACGAGCAAATGGGGCGTACACCGTTGTACCACTAGATAAGAGCGCGTGGCCTACTGATTATTTTAGTACATGTTTACGATTGATGGCCGCAACTGTGACTAGATTAGAATTATGGGATTGGTTTAGAAATGAAAGTCCACCAGAAAATACAGGCGAGGGTTGGTGGAATCATCCGAATATTAATAAAATTTCAGATAACTTACAGGATGATCACGGAAATATTGATAATCCACATAGCGGATCAAGTTTTGTGTGTTCAATGCGAAATATGCAAGCAATAGCAAAAAAAGGATTTCCGGCGTGGAAAGCTCAATATATCAAGAACAGTAATTAGATAAAATAATAAAGACAAAATCAATTACTTTTATAATAAACTTTTTTATGGGAAATAAAATGTCAATCAGAAAAGTAGGATTTGAAGATATACAATTTGTGATTAAGCATAAAAAAAGGAACTACATCTTAATTAATACATTAACTATTACAGAACAAAATTGTTTGATACCAGGCACAATTGCCATAAAAGATGAAGAGGCTATTATTAACAAACATTTAAACAAGAATATTCATATAATTATTTATGGCAAAAATGCCAATGATGAAAGTATTTTTAAAAAATATGAACAATTATTAACATTAGGATGCGGCTCTGTGTTTGTATACACAGGTGGCTTATTTGAGTGGTTATTATTGCAGGATATTTACGGAAAAGAGGAATTTCCTACAACTAGTGATGAATTAGATATACTAAAATATAGATCAGAATCTATTTTTAATAATCGATTATTATTGGAAGATTAAATACTATTATATTTAACACGAACACTTGGTGTACATATATTGTTCGGTAACATAATGTGTTTTTGGTTTAATGTGTTCCAATATAAAACTACTAATTTTATTTAATGATTGTATACCAAGCGAATCTATAAAATCAATGTTACCGTCGAAAAGGGATACTGGTTTTTTAAAATTATCAATCCATGTAGTATGGTAGTTATGACATTGTTTTAAATATTCCAATGGTATATTCTCTCCAGGTCGAGCTCTAATATTAACACGTTGTTTGCTTTTTTCAGGTGTAGTATTTATATAAATTAACCCAGTTATAGGGATATCTTCAATGAACTCATCAAACCATTTCAAATATATTTGGTAGTTTACTTCCTCTATTTTACCTTCATCATATAACATTTTTGCAAATACTTCTTTATCTGTAAAGACGGAACGTTCTGTAATTAAAATAGCATTTGGATTCTTTTTAATAACTCGTTTTAATAGTGCTAATCTTGAAATATATGCCATCATTTGAAACGAAAAAGCATACTTGGGTTGATCTGCATAAAATTTTTCTAATATTGTTTTCCCATCTTGGTCTTTAATATTATCCCATTCAGACACAGGTTCTTGGACATAGATAACTGGTGCTTCGGCTATATGGTGTAAATTTTTACTAAGAACTCTGACTAATGTCGATTTCCCTGATCCTATATTGCCTTCGATGCTAAATATGTATACCATTTGTATTATCTAAATAATTTATAATTTAAGTTGTTTTCAATTTAGTAAAAAATAAGCTTATTAAAAAATTGATTATAGAGATATTAGTTGATTAATATTATACATAAACTTAGATATATGGACTTAAGCCAACAAAAACTCAGTGCAGAAGAATGGGATGCCTTAGAAAGGCCTGTTTCGAAGGAGGAACAACGAATTTTGGAGATGATTCATGGTGGATATGATAATATTAATATCCTGTTTAATGATACTCAAAGTTTAATAAATTTTATTAAAATTTCAGAGAATAAAGATATGCATCACGAATATTTCTATGAAAAATATTTTAAAAAAGATATGGATGTTCTTAAAAAGAAATATTTAACGGGTATTTTGCAAAAGAAGAAGAAGAAGAAGAAGAAGAAAGTGAAATCATTGAAAAAACGCGAATTAATTCGAATATCCAATGTAGATAAAAAAATAGATTCAATGCATGCACAGATTGTAGAATTTGTTTTGTTAACAATATTAAAACAGTTCTTAAAGTTTAATAAAAAATCTCCCGATGATAAGAATACATATTATTCATACTATACTCTTGGTCAAATATTGAAGTATGAAATACGTAATGTAAATCCGTATGTAGCAGAGTTAATACATATTGTTCTTAGTCATTTTAAACCATACATCAAAAAAGACCAATTAATCAAATATGCATTTGAACTTATTGAGCAAAATAAAGATGTTCATAAGTACCGTGATACAAAACTATACGAACATCAAAAACGCATAATGACATTGTGCAAAGTTCCTGGTCCGAAATTATATTTATACCAAGCCCCAACAGGGATGGGAAAAACATTAACCCCGATAGGTTTAGTTTCTCCACATGACCCCGATGCAGATAGAAGCAAGAAAAATTTAAATGAAAAAATAATGGAATCATCCATTTTACTATCCCAAATGGATCCTAATAAAGCAGAGTCGATTAAAATCAAAATTAATAAATTAAAAGATGAATTGAAATCCATACCTAAAAAACGAAGAATCATATTTGTATGCGCAGCAAAGCATATTGGTTTACAATTGGCGAAATCTTGTATAGCATTGGATATTAAGATAGCTGTTGCATTTGGTTGTCAAGACCCGGCAGGTATTAGATTGCATTATTTCGCAGCAAAAGATGTTGTTAAAAATAGGCGTACGGGAGGTATTTTCCGTGTAGATAATAGTGTAGGGGATAATGTTCAAATTATAATCTCTGATATTCAATCTTATTTACCTGCGATGAGATATATGTTAGCATTCAATGCACCGGATGAATTGACTTGGTATTGGGACGAACCAACTATTACTTTAGATTATGAGGAACATGAATATCATGAAATATTGAGAAAAAATTGGCAGGAAAATTTAATTCCGAATATAATATTATCATCTGCAACATTGCCAAAACAGGAAGATATTGCACCTTGTATTCAAAGTTTTGTAAGTAAATTCAATGCACGAAATGTAGATAGTGTTATAAGCCACGATTGTGCAAAAACAATCCCTATTTTGGATACAAATGGTTTCGCAATTCTTCCTCATTTAGTTTATGAAGACTTTGCAAATCTCAAAAAATCCATTAAACATATTAAAAATTATCAGACACTACTGAGACATTTTGATCTAAAAGAAGTTACACGGTTTATAATGTATGTTAATAAACATGTTGACCTTAAAGATAGATATAAAATTAATAATTATTTTGAAGCAATTACAGAAATAAATGTTATCAGTATTAAACAATATTATCTGAAATTATTATTAGCTTTAAAAGATAATTATTCGACAGTATATGATCATTTCCAAAAGAAACGAAGTGCTGTATATGAATCAACTATTAAGTTAACTACGGCTGATGCATACACCTTAACAGATGGACCGACGATTTATATGGCACAAGACGTGGAAAAAATTGGTAAATTTTGCCTAAAAATAGCATCTATTCCAGCGGCTGTTTTGGATGTAATAATGAAAGCTATTTATTCAAATGATTTATTGCGACAGGAAATTGGTATTATTGACCGGGAACTGGCTACTATGGACAATGTTGAAGAATCATCAAAAAAAAAGGGTTCGGACAAAAATAGGACACAAAAGACTAAAAAGTTGAGCAGAAATACTCCAACTGATATGGAGACCAAAAAGAAAGATTTGCAAAGACAAATGGACGGATTGCGAGGTAATCTGATTAAGATAGAGTTGGATAAAGAATTTGTACCAAATACGCTCGACCATCTGAAAAAATATTATAAATCAGAATGGTTGGGGCGGTCTTTTACATCAGATATACCGGAATCTGCTGTAGAAAAGATTATGTTATTGGAAGTGGATTCTATTTGGAAAGTATTGTTATTGATGGGAATTGGAGTATTTACTAACCATACCTCAAGAGATTATGTTGCAATAATGAAGGATTTGGCGCAGAACCAACAATTATATTTGATTATTGCTTCAACTGATTATATTTATGGAACAAATTATCAATTTTGCCATGGATATATTGGAAAAGATTTGAAAGATTTAACACAAGAAAAATTAATTCAAGCTTTGGGACGAATAGGTAGAATGGATACGAAAAAAGAATATAGTATTCGACTAAGATTTAAGGCATTTATTGATACATTATTTATGCCCAGCACAAATAAAGTTGAGGTAAATAATATGAATCGTTTGTTTGTATAAGTATTTGAATACTATTATTAATATAAAATTTTTATTGTATATTAATATTTAACACCCACCTCGTAGTCGGAGCACCAAATGAAGCGTGGCTTCTTTTTGAATGTTGTAATCAGTTAAAGTACGACCATCTTCTAACTGTTTTCCTGCAAAGATAAGTCTTTGCTGGTCTGGAGGAATACCTTCTTTATCCTGGATTTTTGCTTTCACATTTTCAATAGTGTCAGATGGTTCAACGTCCAATGTAATAGTTTTGCCTGTCAGAGTTTTTACGAAGATTTGCATATTATATACAATATAATATAATTTTATTTAAGTCAATTTTCATCAATTTATGTAGTAAGTATGAAGGCAATAGCATTAAATATGTATACAATAATTATTTTATACTATAAGTAATTGGTGAAATGGAAATACCATGTTTTTTTTTCATATAATGATATATATTAACACCTACTCTTCTAAAATACCACGAAATAATAAAAGCCATTCCTAATATTATAGAACTGGGTGCTGAAATAGTATGGTTAATTATGTAAGCTACAATAATGAGTGATAACATTCCTATTATTCCTTCTATTATATGTTCATCTGTTAGTAACACAATACGTGGCATCTTATATATACTAGATATTTTAAGCTCCTCTTCCTCGACCTCCACCTCTTCCTCCACCTCTTCCTCCACCTCTGCCGCCTCCTCTGCCGCCTCCTCTGCCACCTCTTCCTGCACCTCCTCCTCCTCTGCCGCCACCTCTGCCACCACCTCTGCCACCACCTCTGCCACCACCTCTGCCACCTCTTCCTCCACCTCTTATAGGCATGGGGAACCAACCGCCTCTCCCAGGTCTTCCTTTACCCCCACATCCAAAAGGAAAAGGACAAGGGCGTGGTCCTTCGCCAATATAAGGAGATAAAAATGAGGGAGTTTGAAATACAATGGGAGCGGTAGGAGTTGTTACAGAGAAATTACTAAATAATAATAAAATTACTACGAATAAAGCTAATATAATGAGAATATTTTCAGTTTTCATTATAATATTTAATTAGAAATTAAAACCAAAACCTACGTCTCCGCCCACGTCTACGTCCAGGTCTTGGTCCACGCCACATTGGACCTTGCCCAAAACCGGTGCCTATATATGGCGATTGTAAGTAAACAACGCGGTCAGATTGAGGTTTTTGTTGTTGTGACATTTGTAATAACATATAAACAATAATTAATATAAGTACTACCATAACGATTTGTTCTAATTCCATATATTATATATTTTTATAATAATTTTCTAGTGAAAAAATAATTATAATTTTATAGTGATAAATAAGCTGATTACGCTTAATTGGAGTATGCAAGACCACCCATACCACTCATGACACGAAGGACATTGTAGTTGGTAGCGTACACACGGACTTTGGCAGTCTCATCTCCTCCAATGGCATTGGTGGAAAGAACAAGCTGAAGAGTAGCGTTGTCAATACGAGAGAAATTGCAAGTTCCAGATGGCTGGTGCTCTTCTGGGCGAAGTGCAAACGAGTAAACGTTAATTCCAGTGTCTGGGTTTCTGGTGTGGTGCTGGTATGGCTGCACTAAATCAAAGTAAGTTCCTTCACGCTCAGAGAAGCGATCTTGTCCGTTAAGTTGAAGTTTGGCAGTAACAACTGGATTTTGTCCCCAACAATGCATGTTAAGTGCGGTCTCTGCAAGAACGAATGCACCTGCGTCCGAAACATTAGAGTCTGGAACTTGGGAAACTGGGAATGGGACAGAAAGTGCAGGAACAGAGCAATCTTCACCGGTGATACTGCCCCACTGGGATCCAATGGCGTGCGCGCCATCGGCACCTGGGTCTTGGAAGAGGCCTCTTGATGTAATAAATCCGCCATTGGAATCGCCAACGTTTTGGCTATTCCTGGTCAATTGGTCAAATCCGGAGAATGCTGCAAATGATGGAACAAGAGCATCTAGGGCATCAGTGTAATTAAATGGCTGTGCACCAAGAGCACGGTTCAAGTCCATATCCTTCAAGAATGATTGACAGTAGTCAACATTTTTGTCTGGCTGAACAACGAAGACAATCTCTTTACAAGGGTGATTGAAATTGAGTTTAACTTTGTTGGATGAAGACCCAACAGATTCATCGCCGGTGAATTGAAGCTGCTCAATCAAATATTCGTGTGGGTTTTGTGCCATGCGTCTACGCTCATCGGTATCGAGGAAAACGTAGTCAACATAGAGGGATGCTGCAACCAAAGATTTTTGGTATGCGGCTCCGTCTTTGACAGATGAACCAATAGCAATTTGTGTTCCACCTGCGACAGTTCCAGCTGTAAGGTCGGAAACAGCAAACAAAACCTCGTCTGATGGGCGAAGCTCAAGATTGATCTTGACTTCGTGGTACTGAAGCGCAATCAATGGCAATGCAAGTCCAGGGTTACGGCAAAACCAGAACTGAAGTGGGATGTAAAGTGTAGTTTCAGGAAGTGCATTACGAGGGGCACATACTGCTGCTGGGACATCAGCTGCGGCGCAGGCACTGTCAACATTAGCAAAAGATGGGTCAATCAAGTAAGTAAGTTGGGTTGTTTGTCCAACCATCTTGTTGTATCCACGCTCTTGCTCAGCGGTAAGGGTAAGCTGGTTCCAGATGTGCATCCAGTCACCATACTGTCTGTCGATGCGTTGTCCTCCAATCTCAACTTCAACCATTGAGATAAGTTGCTCACCAGGGTAGTCTAACCAACGAGCGTAAGTTTTTTCGCAGGTGCCTGAGGTTGTTCCACAGCAGCCTTCTTGGCCAATCTCTGGGAGAGTGACCTGAAGGTAGGTGCGGTATGCAAGATCACCATTTCTGGAGATAGTGCACTGGACACGGCGGCCGAAATCTGCCTGTCCGTTAAATGTTTGTTCAATTGATTCCATAGCAAAGTTGGTGTGTCTGCGGTAAGTTACTTTCCAGAAAGTAATCTGTGGATTACCTGTAAGATAAACGTCTTGTGCGCCATAGGCAACGAGCTGCATTAATCCTCCTCCCATTTTGTTATACTATTGCTAAAGAAAAAAAAATTTTCGTTTTAATTTTAATTTAATTTAAAGTTATGGTAAGACACAAAAAAAATAATGTTTTATTTAACATTATTTTTCCTTTAATTTTGGTTAATTACATTTGATTTATAATTTTGTTTATATCGAAATTATTTTCCAAGAATTGTTTTAAATAATTATCTAAAAAAACTTCTTTCTGTCCTTCATGATTTTTTGTGAAAATATACATATTCTTTTTTTTCTTTATGCGCCACCCTTCTTCTAAAGCATTATAAAGAAATGCCATCTTGTGTAATTTAATAGCATCAATTTGCATAGTATTAGTGATATCTTTGTCAATATCCATTAAATATCGGAGAGAAAGATAATATTAAATTTAACTTTATTTTGAACATTAACAAAATATATAATTAAATAAAAGGGATTAATATACTATAATGCCGTCCTTTAAACCAAAAGCTAATAAAAAATTATTGGTATCAAAAAAATCTAATGTCACCGTTGATAGTAAACATCAGGAAAAGATGATAGAGTTTAAAAAAAATGAGAAAACAATAATACCTAAATTAAAGGAGGAACGAAAAAAATATAAGACTAAATTAAAAACCAAAAATTTATCAATTGATGAAACATTAGAATTAAAAGATAAAATTAAACAACATACAAAACAAATTAACCACTATGAAAAGGAGCGTAAAAATTATTTACTGGATAATTCCAAATATGTATTTGATTATTATGAAAAAAAAAAGGAACTAGCAGATGGAAATGATAGTAAAACAAAGGTATTGTTTTCATTTTTTAATAAGAAGAATGAAACAAAATTTAAAAAACAAGAAGTAAATAACACTCAAAAATATCTTAATAATATCGATGAATCCTTTTTGAATATAAATGATTATATTCATTTACACGAAGTGTGTGATAAATGCAGCGGTGAATTAATCCCAGTAGAATCAGAAGGTGTAATGATTTGCAAAGTTTGTTCTCATCAAATTAATTTTATCATAGAACATGAAAAACCATCATATAAAGAACCACCTAAAGAAGTGTGTTTTTATGCTTATAAGCGTATAAATCATTTTCGTGAAATATTGGCTCAATTTCAAGCAAAAGAGACTACACAAATCCCGGATGAGGTACTCAAAAATATTACATTACAAATAAAGAAGGAGAGGATAACATTAGCGCAAATGAGTAATAAAAAAGCGAAAGATATTTTAAAAAAGTTAGGATACAATAAATATTACGAGCATATTCCTTTTATTAAAGATAAATTGGGCATAAAACCCCCTATTATGAAACCTCGATTGGAAGAAACATTATGTTGTCTTTTTATGGATATACAAAAACCTTATGCTAAACATTGTCCCGATGACCGGGTGAATTTTTTAAATTACTATTATGTACTATATAAAATGTGTGAGTTGTTGGGTGAGAATCAATTCTTGTCTTTTTTTCCAATGTTAAAGGATCCTGTAAAGCGCATTGAACAAGATGACATTTGGAAAAAAATTTGTAAAGAATTGCAGTGGGAATTTATCCCAACAATATAATTCTTATTACAATAAAAATTATATGAATATATAAATATTAACTAGTTACTTAACGAGGAAACCCAACAAGATTTGCTCCCATACCGAATCCAGCTCCCGATCGTGCCGAAACAGCCATACTTGGCACATATGTATCCAAAATGCTAAATGTTGCAGCAGCAGTCAAAGCAATAAGCATAACTTCATCTAAATTCATGGAACGTTTTGGAATTGCGTAGGCCGCGATGGCAACCATAATACCTTCAACAACGTATTTAACGATGCGTCTGACGAGTTCGCCAATGTCTAAAATTTGTCCTAATTGTCCGAGCATTTTATATAATTCATCAAGAAAAAAAAATATATATATGTGATAAAAAAACTTAAAATAAGATGACTAGAAATAAAATATAATGACAGATAAAAATAGCTATGAGAACCAATTTTTGTCAAAAGGAGTTAATAATCCTAAATATGTTGATTTATTGGAGGAAGATAAGCCAATTGCAGGACAAAAATTTTGTTGTGTGAGTTTTGTGTCACCAGAAAAAATTCTAAAAAAAAAAGAACTGTTTTACTTTCAAGAATTCCTAAAACATTGGGATTTTACTAAATCAACAGAAAAATTTACACAATTTCTAAACTTTCTTGCTTTTAAATATAATCTGAATTTCGATAAGGTTATGGTTGATTTTCAAGAATATACTAAATCAGAATCGGATAAACTTATCAAAACTACCCTTGATGATGATTACAAAAATTTCATTGATGCTAAAGAAGAAACTCTAGAACAAGATTTTAATGCTGCATTTAATTTTCAAACTAGTACCCGGGGGATTAAAATACGAGGAGCATACCCTACACAACAGGAAGCTGAATTAAGATGTAGAATGCTTAGAGAGGTAGACCCAAACCATGATGTTTATGTGGGTCCTGTGGGTTTGTGGATGCCTTGGAATCCAGAAGCATATAAGACGGGTCGTGTGGAATATTTGGAAGACGAGTTAAATCAATTGATGAGTGAAAAAAATTTGAACGAGAAACAGGCCAAGGTTGCATTTGAAAAACGCGTTAAGGAAGCAAAACGCGCGGCTATTGCAGAAAATGTTAAAATTGCACAGGATAGTGGTAATAAATTAACGCAAAATATCGATAGTGATGGTAATTTAGTTGGAGTTGCTAATATGAATACTACTGAATCAGGATTAAATGAAGAAGTATCTTCTGCAGATATTAGAAAAGAACTTTTTGAAGGAGCTAACGTTAGAACGCGCGAGTCCGACAAAGCACAAGAAGCCGCACAAGAAGCCGCACAAGAAAATAAAATGGATATGGAAATCACTGAAAAGAAAGAAGATTAAATGATTTTATAAAATTGATTTATAAAATTATATATTTATTGTAATTAAAGATGAATGCCAATAAACCAAAGCTTAATTTCACTGATAAATTACCACCGATGACAATAGCACCAATGACAACAGTACAACCAGTTGTCAATAAAATTATTGAAAATACCCCACAAAAGAAAAAGAAGAAGAAAAAACCTTCTAAGAGATGTCAATTAAAAGGATGTAAGAAAAAGCTATCAATTACAGCATTTGATTGTAAATGTGAAAAGAGATTTTGCAATTTACATATATACTCAGAAAATCACAATTGTACATTTGATTATAAAAGTTTATATAAACAAAATTTGATTGATAGAGCAGAGTTAGGGGGTGGCGAAGCTGATAGGGTAGGAGATAGAGTTTAATTACCAGCGACTTTTCTTGACGTTTATCCGTGGTCCTTTTCTTTGCGCTTTGGGATCAAATGTTTCCTCATCGTCGTCAGAACCAATATCTTTTGACATTTCCCAAAATTCCTTAGAACCGAGTTTAAAATCCCGATGTGCATCTGCTTTATACCAAAATATTTGGTCATCTAATTTATTAGATTTAGCATTATTGGCTATTACCAAACATTCATAATTTTCCGTACATTGGTCCATCACTTGACAAAAGCTCTCAAATGTTGGAAACATACCTGCATAATTTTCATATATGCGTTTTCTATTGTTAATATAAGGTTCGCGAAGAATAAAAGTATAATCTATATTTGTTCTTAGATTTGGAGGAACTCCTAAAGGGTATTGCATTGTTATAACTAACATTATTTTCCAATGACGACCATTCATGAACAGAAGACGCATCAATTTATCTCGGGCCCAACTATTATCATATAAACAATCATCTAGAATAACAAATGCTCTACCATCTATATTACATCTTCCGTATGCAGCAACCTCTTTATTTATTTGTTTAATAACCATTTTTTGCCGTTTTAAAATATTCTCAATTATAGCAGTATTATATTCATCATGAATAAATAATTTAGGGACCATTTTAGCATAAAAACCATTTCCAGCTTCCGTTCCCGAAATAACAGTTCCTATTGGAATATCTTGATGGTGATACAACAAATCCTTTACTAAAAAAGATTTTCCTGTATCGCGCCGCCCTATTAAAACGATAACGGGTCCCTGAGTCTCACTCGATTTAAATTTGATATTTTTCATATCGAACTTTTTTAATTCCAAATTCATATTATTTTTCATTTATATTAAAATTAATATGAATTTACGCAATAAATAAGTTTAAAGCTTATATAAATTTTATCAATAAACACTAATGTTTAACTTATATTATAAAAAAAATGATAATGTCACTCTTTTTACTTCTCTGAACGATATAGGAATTTATAATGTGCAAAATTATATTCCACTTTACAAACAATTTTTTTCTCTTAAAGAATCTAATTACAAGAATCTTAACTTAAATCACAAATATCATATTGCAAATGTGTCAAAGACAGATAAACGCAATAAATTTAATTGTATCGTGAATGCCAATGGAAAAAACGAGAATAAATTATGTTTTTTTAAATTCTCTCCATTATTGGACCCTGTAAAATATATGGTAGGAAAATATAAAGATTTAGGGGAAATAGAACGCATCGCATTACCTGAATTAAATGAAAGTATTTGTCATAAGAAAGTACTTGACCCAAATAATTCTGCATATGTAGATAGTTTCTTTTCTTATTTAACAAGTCAATTATATCATAATTGTTATTTCCCCCATGGTTTAGATTTCTTTGGGTCATTTCTTGGAATTCAGCAAAAATTTGTTTATAATGTCGCCGATGATATAGATTATTTACATAATTCAACATATTTTCATAAAAATCAAGAAGATAAATTCAAAATTGAGAATATTGATCTAGGAATGTTAGTGGATTTTGATACAAGAAATTATAAGAAAAAACTAAATATTGGTAAAAATGTTAGCAACAAAAGTATTGCTTCTGTTAATAATGAAGATTTTAAAGAAGTGTTTCATTTATCTGATATTTCTAGCAATAGTAATCTAACACAACCAGACCTAGTTTTTGAATTTGATTTACCTCGCAACCAATCAAGAAAAACCGATTCGACTTGTTCTTCAAGATCATCAAATACGCATTCCCAATGCTCAGATAATGAAGATACCCTTTCTGCTAATGATGACAGTAGCAACGAAGAAGAAGAATCCTCCACTATATCTAGCCTTGATTCAGATATAGAAGTCAATGGCGTGTTATTTGATTTTCCAACACAAGTAATATGCTTAGAGTGTTTAGATGGGACATTGGACTCGTTATTAAATGAAGAAAATGAGATGGACGCCGATGAATGGAGAGCCTGTTTATTCCAAATTATCATGATGTTAATTATATATCAAAAAGTTTTTCATTTCACTCATAATGATTTGCATACAAATAATATTATGTTTAAAAAAACAGAAAAGCAATTTTTATATTATCGATACAATCAAAAATATTATAAAGTTCCGACATTTGGAAAAATCTTCAAGATCATTGATTTTGGACGTGCTATCTATAAATATAAAGGTCGTTTTATCTGCAGTGATAGTTACCATTCAAAAGGTGACGCAGCTACCCAATACAACTGCGAACCATATTTTAATCCGAAAAAGCCAAGATTAGAACCTAATATGAGTTTTGATCTATGTAGATTAGCGTGCTCATTATTTGATTATTTTGTAGAAGACCCAAATGATATTGACCCAATGGATCATTTGGCAAAATTAATGGTAGAATGGACACAAGATGACAAAGGTCGTAATATATTATACAAGAAAAACGGTGACGAAAGGTACCCAGATTTCAAGTTATACAAAATGATTGCGAGAACAGTCCATAAACATACACCTCAGGCTCAATTAGCAGGACCATTTTTCAATAAATATATTGTTCCACGTAAAAAAGTTGGTAGGAAAACCAAATTTGTAGATGTAGATAAAATGCCCGATTTAAGTGAAACTGATAATACAGTCGCCACTGCCCATTGTTAGTTAACTTTAATTTATTAGAACTTAGTATAGGCAGTATCTTTATTATATAATTTTATGTCTTCTTTGTATAAAATAGTTATAAGTTTATGCGCATCTTCATCATAAGATAATTTATTAGAACTACTTTTATTTAAATGTTTTAAAGATTCTTGTATTCCCAATATTTTTTTAATATATTCGAAATCATTACTAATGTTTTCTAATTTTCCAACAAAATCTAATTTTTCATCTAGATACATTGATTGGCCAGCTAATGTATCATGATTATGACAATGATATGCTACATGATGATGTAGAAATAAAAATAATTTACAAGCATCATTTTTAGTGATTATATTATTTTTGGGTGTGTTTAATTTATAATTATCATCTAGTAAAATATGTATCCATGGAGAGATTTCGTGGGTTCGTTTCATATTATCTGAGTATTGAGATAAAAACCATTTATAAGGATCTCGAATAAAACAAAACTTAAAATATGCATTCCATATTTTAATATCTATCATTTGTTTTACCTGATTCGCACTATGATGACCATAAGGAGGTGTACTTTCATCTGAAGAAATACAATTCGGATCTAATTCTTTTAATAAAGTTTCTATTGATGTTGAACCTGTTTTTGGAATCCTTATAAATATACATTTATACTTATGCGATATAATCATAATGCTATAATTTATTATTATACACTTTGTTTAAATGAAAAGTTATTTTAAATAAAAGGAATATGGTTGTCTTATAAAGCAAATTTATTAGAACTTAGTATTGGTAGTTTGATAAAAAATTGAATTTAAAGATTAATATGAATTACTGTTCATATAAATCATGCCTCTTCGGAACGGAAAAGAATATCTTCAAGATTATTTATGTAGAAAATGTACTCGATTTTATGGTGTTAAACAATATAATTATAACTGCAGTTACTGTATAAATGGAACACAAGGATTTCCTACGCAGCAAGCATTTACGGAAAAATGCAATCAATGGGCTATTGAAAATTCTTTTAAAAATACGGATGTGTGGTTTCGAGTTTTAAAGCGAGCTTCAAAGTTGAAAAAAGATGAAATATTATACTCATTTATTAAGCAAATCAAAGAAAAACAAAAAGATTCGCAGAAAAAATATATATTAGCTGACGATGCCCTATTATTGTATGAAGATAACCCTACTTTACTAAGAAGTCATATATTAGGGCATATAGTTAGTGATTGGTGGAATATTGTTAGTAAGGATAATAAATGGCCTTCTCACGCCGCTTGTTACTATGGAAATTTTAATGAACCACCAGAAGTAGGGAAAAATGTACCTCCAAGAATGCCGCACAGATTAATGTTGAAGAACCTACCCCGTACTTAATATATATTAATGGAAATTAACATATATAAAATTATTTTTTATTGGTTCTGCGCTTATGTCTGCGCTTATGTTTTTTTTTTCTACGTGTTTTTCGGCGTTTTCTCTTTTTTCGTGTTTTTCTTCGTTTGTTTTTGCCTCCCCGACGTGTTTTTGCAACATTGTCTTTGATTAAAGTATCGGGTTTGATGTGTTCAATTGTTGCTTGAAATATTTTTGGTGGGGGTCTATTTATTGACCACTTCCTTTTGCGTTTTAAAAGGGCATCATCATTAGAAACAAATGGTTGTTGTGGTTTTGGTTTCACTATAAAAACTTCTCTGTCATGTTGCTTCATTCTCTCTCTTCTCACTGACATATATATATAATGCCGATTAAAAATCAGGAGGAGTAGTAAAAACGGTGGGTGCACCAAGGGTGGCTTTTAATGGTTCTAATTGTTGTATAATGAAATCACCTCCTAATACACTTAAATATACCATGACAGCCTCTCGTAATAAAATTTTTAACGGTTTATTTTCTTTAAGAATAAATCTCATTTCTAAAAACCGCATTAGTAAGTATAATCCTGCGATTACTAAAGCACCAACAAATGTATATGTATTCATTAATATAAGACAAAAGAATCATATTAATATTTTACCGCATTATAAAGTTTCAATTCCTGTTAAAACAGGTGGTTTTTTAAGTGACAGATTATTATCTAAAACTTGCACATCTAGAGCATCTAATTTTAAAGAAGGTGCATCGCTGAAAATAGTCAATTTATCCTCATCATCGTCTTCTTCTTCCGCTTCGTCAAGTTTTCTTTGATCGTTTCGAATTTGACTAATTTTCTCTAGTCTGTCGATGGTTTTTGGCGCGGCAATATCTTCTGCTGGAGGATTATTAGTTGATGATAAATTTTTATTATAGTTAACAACACTGTCTGTGTCATTAAAAGTTATATTGCTCGTTTTGACAACGGGTGTGGGAACAACTTCTGTTGCTATTTTAACTGTTGGGTTTATAACTTCTTTTTCGCTCTGTAATTTATTCTCTAAATCTTTAATAGTTTCTTCAATTTCTAATTTAAGCTGTCCGTCCTTTTTCTCTTCGGATACTTTTGCAGTATCATCATCCGATTTAATATTATCTACTCCTGATTTTATTGCGTCCGCGGCTTTCTTAATTTCTTCTTTAACTTCGGCAGAAATGGATTCCTGTAAATTATTGGAGGCATCTGTTGCTTTAACAGGTTCGACTATTTCTTCTTCTACTATTTCTTCTTCTGTTGTTTCATCCATATATGCTCTGAGGATTTTCTCAACGGGCATACTTTCTCTTACTGTATTTAAGATACATTCTTTACAAATAGTTTCACATTCGCGAAAATTCTTTTGCTGAGTTAATGGTTCTATATCAGTTTCAAATAAGTAAACATTGCTATAACATTTACGAGCACATTTAATGTATACTTTATGAATAAAATCGGATAATTTGGGTATATCAATATCAATTTTCTTTTGTTTTGTAGCTACTCGTATACTAGTTAATACCTTCAATTGAGTAATATGTACACATGTCAATAAATCTGCTAAATAATTACATTTGCTTTGCTGAATAATTCTTTTTGTTTCATTATCAATAAGCTCTTGATTCCATTTTGGTACTCTAGTGAGAAAATTTTGAAATGTCATTAAATATTTATCATATTCATCATTATCTTTGCACAAAGAACAAGCTTCTTTAAATATAGACTGTAAACCTTGAATTAATAATGGTGTAAGAATATTTACAAGATTGGCCGAATATTCATTTTTTGCTTCGCTCAACACAGAGGTATTATAATCATCCATTTACATTTCTTTTATATTTTCTAAATATAACTCCGGACGCATAAATACTACATTTATTACAAAAGATATTAGTAATATTTCATTTCTAAATTCTTTCCGAACTTTGTCGAAATAGATTAAGATGCCAAATTTTCTCTTATTCTCAATTTTAGAACTATTATAAATAATTTGTATTATATCTAAAGCAGAATAGGCTTTTTCATATAATTTTGTCGAAAATGCAATGCATTTTTCTATTGTCTTATAATTGGATTTTTTATCAATTTGATTAATTAACCAATCATTTCGTTTATTATTTAATTTTTGATATTTCGCTTGTATAAACTTTTTTTTATATAAATGTAGACTAGTCTCTTTACCATCAATAATTGGTAAACGAATAAAGATATTGCAAAATCTAGATAAAATAGGTTTTAATAATTTATTTTGATTTTCAATAACTATAAAAAACCGAGTTGTATGGCTAAATTGTTCTATACATCTTCTCAACGCAGATTGCGCATCCGTAGTTAATTTATCAGCATTAAATAATACAATACTCTTAAATATATTACCATGTTGAAGATGTATATTTGTCTTGGCAAAGAATTTAAGTTCATCTCTGATAAATCGAATACCCTTACTATGCGCACAATTAATATACATTACATACCGTTTGATATTATCGACTGTTTTGTAAATATTGGTGATAAAGAAACGTAATATATATCTTTTACCACATCCCGAAGGCCCATAAAATATAATATGGGGTATTTTTTTTTCTACAATAAATGTGTTTAATTTATCCTTTATATCCTGATGTATATCTAATTCTACCATTACTAATCATTTAATAAATATGTTTAATATAACTTTTATATTAAAGTTATATCAAATTAAGCAACACTGTATAATGATTTTGTGTAAGGATTGTTGTTAAACGCATTAAGTGTAGCTGGGTTATTTCTTTGACAATCCTGCGAAACCTCTCTTATATTTCGACCCATTACTGCTCCATATGTTGAAATATTTCCCGGTTGTTTTGGCATATCAGGAACTAATTTATCTGGCTGAATGCTGCCAATTTTACCTGTTGAAACATTTTGAGTATCATTAAACAAAGACATGCTTCCTGCGTTTTCAAATGCGCCTTGTGCCGCTTCCAATACTTCTTTATTTGGATTTAAATTAGCATTATATGCTGCATTGTACACAGGTCCAGCAG
>Ga0209362_1001223_pt1 | contig 20901 bp, 20 predicted proteins | sample SaaInlV_165m_DNA_FD_184680 | JGI IMG/M metagenome (GOLD analysis project Ga0209362, IMG submission 184680) | Marine microbial communities from expanding oxygen minimum zones in the Saanich Inlet - Saanich Inlet SI037_S3LV_110m_DNA (SPAdes)... | ecosystem: Environmental > Aquatic > Marine >...
TCTAATTTAAACCCCCGGTCGATCCAGAATTGCCATTGATCGCTCATGATTTCGCCGGGGCCGCCAAGCGCATCAATATTTCATGCCTTCGAATAATGCAAAAGTGCGGCCATGCGCAATTTCCTTGCCGTCGCCGTCATCCGGTTCCGCCACCAGCCGGTGGGCGAAGCCGTGGCGCTGTGCATAGACATGGGTAGTGACCATTTCGGCACCTTCGAACTTCGCCAGGATGCGGTCCCGGTCTTCTTCCGAATAGGTGCGGTCGTGTTCGGAGATATGCAGCATCAGAGGTTTCTTTATGGCACCGGCTTCATCCAAATAGTTTTGCAGCTGGGTGCCGTAATAGCTGGCGGCGGCATCGGCGTCGTGGCGGGCGACCGAGAGATAGGCGAGATTGCCGCCGTAACAAAAACCGATGGTAGCCACCTTGCCGTTGCTTTCCTCCCGCGCCCGCAAGAAATCCATGGCGCTGCAAAAATAGCCGAAACAGGTGTCGGTATTGAACTGGCCCAGATAGCTGGTCCGCTCAACCCCGTCGGGACCGGTGCGCGTCGCTTGTTCGAGATCGTAAAATATATCGGGCACCATGGCGTTGAAACCGTTGGCGGCGAACATATCGGCAATCACTCTTTGGCTTTCGCCCATGCCGAAAATATCCTGGCCGATAACGACCCCCGGCCCCGATCCCGGGCCGGAAAGCGCCAGATAGGCGGGGATGGTCTCGCCGCCCGGGCCTTCGAATTCGATCATCTCTCCCATTTTACTCTCTCCCTGGTCCGCGCTTTACCACTAGCGCTTAGACACCCTAAAGTGGACGCCTAAAAAAATCACGCCGGAACCGAAAATTCATGTCCGATAAACCCAATCTCCTTGTGCTAGGCGAAAACGTCCTGACCCACGCCGATCATCTGGCCCGATATTTCACCGTCTTCGATGTTACCGGCGAAAGTGATGCGGGCGCCTATCTGGATGCCATCGGCCCTTCCATCCAGGGCCTGGCCATCGCGGGTGGCGCCGAGCCCAGGGGCGATGCGCAGCTTTTCGACAAGCTGGCGAACCTCACCATCGTCGCCGCCATCGGTGTCGGCTATTCCATGGTGGACGCCAAGGAGGTTTTGCGGCGCGGCATTTTGATGACCCACGGCCCCGGCTCCAATGCCGCCTCGGTGGCTGATCTGGGCATCGGGCTGATGCTTAGTGTTTCCCGGCGCATAGTCTATTTCGATGCCTATACAAGGCGCCAGGCTTGGGCGGAGACGGCCAGCAAGGGCGGCTACACCTCGACACCGACGGGCAAGACCATGGGTATCATTGGGCTCGGCGCCATCGGGTCCGCCGTTGCCAGGCGCGCAGCCGGCTTTGATATGGACATTCTCTATCATCAGCGCACCCGGCGGGTGGATTGCGAATACCGCTATTTCGATAATGTCCGCGAGATGGCGGCGGCGGCGGATTATCTGATGATCTGCGTGCCGGCCACTGATGCGACCCATCACATGGTGGGCGCCGAAGTGTTGGAGGCGCTAGGACCGGACGGCTATCTGGTCAACATATCGCGTGGCCTAGTGGTCAATGAGGATGCCCTGGTGGCAGCGCTTATCTCGGGCGCCATCGCCGGCGCCGGGCTCGACGTGTTCCAGAACGAGCCCCATGTGCGGCCCGAATTGACCGAGGCGCACAATGTCGTGCTATCGCCGCACCGGGCCGCCTTTACCCACGAATCCACTTTGCGCATGCGTGACATGCTTACCGCGAACCTCCGCGCCCATTTCGGCGGCTTACAGGTGCCCAATCCGGTCAAGGGGTTCGAGCATCTGATGGCCAAATATTAGGGCTTCACTTCACCGCGATCCGGACCGGCCTGACTTGCTTGGACGCGCCGGCGAACCTATGTTTAAGCCTATGAAACGGCGGCTACGCATCGCCCTTTACGGCCTCATTGGGTTTGTAACGACGGTAGGTTTGATGGCTGTTTATCAGGGCTACAAAAATTCGGCGACGGCGCAAAGCTGGCGGACGGCGAGCCGCGAGCCGGTGGGCCTGGCGCCCGATCCCCAGCTCACTACGGAAGCGGTTCTTCAGGTCTATGGCGCCCGAGCCTGGGGCTGGCGCGGTAATTTCGGTGTGCATACCTGGATCGCCGCCAAGCCGTCCGGCGCGGAAAATTACACTGTCTTTGAGGTGATCGGCTGGCGCCTGCGTTGGGGCAATTCACCGGTGGCTATTCACCAGCGCGCCCCCGATGCCAGATGGTTCGGCAACGCGCCGGACTTGTTGACCGATTTGCGCGGCCCCGGCGTCGACGCGATCATCGCCAAGGTGGACAAGGCGGCCCGGGAATATCCCTATCATGACCGCTACACCGTGTGGCCGGGGCCCAACTCCAACACCTTCACTGCCTTCATTGCGCGCCAGGTACCGGAATTGAATTTGGATTTGCCGCCGACCGCCATCGGCAAGGATTATCTTGGCAACCGTCTGTTCGCCAAGGCGCCCAGCGGATCGGGCTTTCAATTCTCCCTGTTCGGTCTGTTGGGCATGACGGCGGCTCTGGAAGAAGGGCTTGAGTTGAATATTCTCGGGCTCAGCTTCGGCATCGATCCCAAGGACCCGGCGTTGAAACTGCCCTTTGTGGGCCGCATCGGCGTCAATCGTCGGCCACGCCAGAGCATTGACACCCAGCCGTAGATCGCCGCCGACGGTCAAAAGGATTAGCACTGATAATAATTTATCACTGTGCCGTCGGGCTTTTGGTGACGGCTAGCAACGCAATATCATTGTATCCGGGATATGAATGTCGCTAATATTGCCGGGTAATATTTAAACACTTCAAACTTAGGGCTGTGTATTTGGCAACAGAGCGCCGCCAGGGCTAACCAAAAACCGAAAGTTTGGGTTCATGAACGTACGCATCGCACGCTGGGTTATCGTTACCGTTTTTGGATCATTTCTACTATATACGAACCCTGCCCTGGCCGCAGGCGTGGAAGTGCAGTGGCTTGGCCATGCCACGGTGAAAATTACCAGCGTCAAAGGCAAAGTCATACTTATCGACCCATTCTTGAAAAACAATCCGAAAACGCCGGCCAAATTTCGGGATTTGAAGGCGCTTGGCAAGGTGGATGTTATTCTGGTGACTCATGGCCATGGCGATCATATCTACGACCTTGAAGAGCTGGCAAAGCTGACCGGAGCCACGGTGGTCGCCAACTACGAATTCATCCTCAATGCGATCACCCTTGGCTTGCTTAATGGCGACAAATCCATTGGCATGAACAAGGGCGGCACGGTGTCGCCGGTCGGCCGCGGCGTAAAAATCCATATGGTGCCGGCCGAGCACAGTTCATCCATTGATCTGAAGGCATTCGGTCTGATGGACAAGGAACCGGGAAGCCGTAGAACCGTGGAAGGCGGTCCGGCGGTGGGTTACGTGATCGAATTGGAAAATGGCTTCAAGGTTTATCATTCCGGCGATACAGACGTGTTTCTCGGCATGTCCCTGATCCATGAATTTTTTAAGCCGGACCTCGCTCTGGTTTGCATCAGCGGACACTTCACCATGGGCCCGGAGGGCGCCGCCTATGCCGTCAATAAGTTGATCAAGCCCAAAATGGTGGCGCCAATCCACTACGGTACTTTTCCGGTCATCAACCGGACACCGGCGGAATTCAAGGCGGCGCTCGGGAATACGCCGGTTAAGCTTCTTGACTTGCCACCGGGAAAGACATTGCGCTTTTAAGAGCATTTTGCGGTGGGATCAGTCGGGAACCCCAGCCTTGCGCAGGCCTTCGGCGAGGCGTTCCGTGTCGGCGGGCCGTTTGAAAGGATACCAAAAAGCAACGCCTCTTACCGATAGAGGGTCGAAACCGCGCCAGTTATTCTCTGCATTATCCATGAGTGCTTCCGCATCCTTGCCGCGGCCCAGATAGCCCAGCGTCGCGATGAGTATCCGCGATGACCAGCGGTCGTCCGGGTTCAAGGCGACGGCTTTTTCCAGCGCGGTCGCGGCTAAGTCAAATTCGCCCAAACTGAAACGGGCCAGGCCCAGTTCATATAGATAGCTTGCCGGAAAATGGGGGTTGAGCCTGACCGCCCGTTCGATCAGCGGCAATGCCTCCTGGGGCCTCCCGGCCAAAGTGAAGGCGCCGGCAAGGGTTGCAAAACCTTCGGCATCGTTGGGATCCAGCGCGATGGCGCGCTCTCCTTCGGTGATCGCATCGCTGTGATGTCCCCGCTGGGCCAACATGGCGGCAGAAACTTGACGAGACAGCGGGGTCGGATTTCGCATCGCTTTCGCCAAATAATCCTCCGCCTTGACGCGGGCAATATGGATATTGTGCACGCCGACCTTATTGTGCCAGTGGCGCTTCCAAGCCTGCCAGTAGATTGCCGCCAGTGCGGCGTTAGCGCGGGAATAATTGGGATCCAAAACGGCAGCTTTTTCGAATAGGACAATCGCTTTGCGAAAGCTTTGCGGCCGCTGGCGCTGATATTGTTCCCAGCCTTTGAGGAAAATGTTGTAGGCTTCAGCGTTCTCCGTTTCCTTACGGGCGATGCGCTTCTGCTCTCCCTTCGTCAGTTGCACGGCGAGAACGGTAATGATTTTTGCCGTGACCTTATCTTGAAGGCCGAACACGTCATCAAGGGAGCCGTCATATCGCTCCGCCCACAGATGTGCTCCAGTTTCTGCATCGATCAGCTGAGCATTGATGCGTACTTGGCCGCCCGCTTTGCGCACACTGCCTTCGAGCACAAAGCGTACGCCCAATTCCCTGCCAACGTCTCGGATATCGGGCGATTTTCCCTTATAGGCGAAGGTCGAATTACGGGCGATAACGATCAGCCCGGATATCTTCGAAAGATCGGTAATCAGGTCTTCGGTTATGCCGTCCGAGAAATATTCCTGCTCCACGTCACCACTCATATTGTTAAACGGCAATACGGCGATGGATGGCTTTTTCTGGGACGGGGCGGCCATCTTCTCCGCCACCGGCGATGTGTTCCGGACCGTCCATGGCTGCCAAACAAACAGCCCAGCGATGGCGGCGATCACCGCGATGATTGAAACCGCGATGGTAATATTTGTTTTAGGTGAAGCCGTTTCCCGTGAGAGCGTTCCTTTGGTCGCAGCTTCGCCCAATTCCAACCGGTAAACCCGAATGGGCCGCGCGATATTTTTGACCTCTTGCTCACCGGTATCGGTAAAAGCCAAGTTCAGCTTGTTCTGCACTTGATTGAATACATCGCCGGAAATGCAGATGCCGCCCGGCTCGGCCAATCCCTCCAGCCGGGCCGCTATATTGACACCATCGCCGTGGATGTCATCACCATCATCGGTTATGTCGCCCAAATGAATGCCCATGCGAAAATTGAGGCTGTTGCCAGAGAGCGCCTCTTGCAGGGCGACAGCACAGCGGACGGCATTCTCCACTGTCGAAAATTCCGCCAAAAATCCGTCACCGGTCCGTTTGACGACATGGCCATCATGGTGCGCGAGGGTGGGGTCAATGGCCTCGCGCCTAGCCGCCTGCCACGCTGTGATCGTTCCCGCCTCGTCCGCATGCATCAAACGCGAATATTCGGCCACATCGGCGGCGAGTATCGCTGACAGGCGGCGGGTGTTCCTGGTATCGACCATGAGCCTCCTCCGGGGCCAATACTACCAAATTTATATTCGTTGGAAAGCTACGGAATTTACCGATCAAGCCTTACCAGCCGCGAGACGGCGGTGCCTGACGTCGCGGCACACGGTTTCAAGAGCACCGGCTAATCCGACTAGCGATGTTCCGCAAGCCGGCGCCAGACATCTTGGCAGGCGGCTTCCAAGGACTGGGTGAAGGCGGCGGCATCGAAAATGGAGGCCCGCGCCCGTTCCCGAAGGCCTGCGCGCAAGTCCGCGAGGGCATCCAAATCACTGGCCAGTCTAGCTGCGCTTTCTATATATGTGCCGACGTCCGCCGCCGCCCAATGGCCCAGACCCAACCGCCCCATCAATGCCGCCGTCAGCCGCCCCATGAACGTCGTGCCCTCCAATGTCAGCACCGGCACGCCCATCCACAAAGCCTCGTAGCTGGTGGTGCCGCCGCCGAATGGAAATGGATCGAGGGCCATATCGACGCGGTTATAGGTGTCCAAATACGCCGCCCCATCGAGAGTGAAGCCTTCCAGAATTATCCGTTCCTCATCGATACCAGCGCCGGTAAATCCGGAGACAAAACGTGCCGCCACGTCGGCATCGCCCAGCGCCCGGTGCTTGAGCAACAGACGGCTATCGGGCAGGCGCTCTAGTATTTTGCACCAGGCCGCAACCGTGCCCGGTGACAATTTCGCCGGATTGTTGAACGAGCAGAAGGTCACATAGCCGTTTGTGGCGGCGGGCAAGGGGACCACAGGCGGCGCCGTCTCCGGTATCCGGTAGGTGTTGAAGGCGGCGAGGCGGATCAATTCCTCGGTATGGAACTGCTCCGATGCGCCCGGCGGATCGAGAAAACCGTCGGTGAAAAGATAGTCCGCCGCTTTGAGCCCGGTGGTCGAGACCAGATTGATCGCAGCGATCTGCACCGGCGCCGCCCGGTGGGCCAATATCCGCCGGTAGCGGGCCTTGAAGGTGCAGGGATGGATCAGAATTTGGACGCCATCGGCGTGCATGCGGGCCGCCAGTTCATCATCGGTGAAGCCGCCCACATCCACCCAGCTAACATCCTCTGGCACAAAGGACGGCGTGCCGCCACCAGACACCTGGCTGCCATAAATACGCACATCGAAAGAGTCCAAATTATGGCACCTTAACACCGGCTCTAAAAAGCGGGGCGTAACGTGGGTGTCGTATTCCGGCAGGTAATAGGCGAGGCGCAATGGCTCTCCATGCTTCGATGCACCCGGCGGGGCGACCGGACCGGTTTCGGCTTCGATCATTTCGCCCCAGGCGCGATTGCGCTGGTAAATCTCTTGCCGAGTGGCACCCGGAGAAAAATTGAGAGCAAAGAGATGATTGCTCCAAAAGGCGTCGTTTTCGGGCTCGGTTTCGATCGCGGCGGCAAACGCGGCGGCGGCGGCGGCGGCATCGCCCAACGCAAATCGCGCATTGCCAAGGTTGTAGTGGGCAGGCCCGAGGCTGGGATCGATTGCCGTCGCCCGTGCAGAATGCGCCGCCGCGTCTTCGGCGGCGCCGAGGACCAAATACGCCGCCGCAATATCCGTATGGATGGCCGCCGAAGACGGCGCCGACAACAACGCCTTGGCGTAATAGGCAACCGCGTTCTCGAGCGCCCCAGAAATGGCAGACGCGAGCCCCAGGACATGGAGCGCGCCGGAATTATCCGAATCCACCAATAATATCCCGCCGGCGATTTCGATGGCTTCGGCGAGGCGCCCTTCTTGGAAATGGGCAAAGGCGGTCTCAAGGGCCTCGGATGGCTCATTCATTAGGGCGCTTTGTCCGTGACGGTAATGCCAAACTTGCCTACTATCGGCGCGTCATGGCGGGCGATCAAGCCGCCATTATTTTGGTAAACTTTGGCAAAGGATCGGGCGTTTGAGTATTTGGGGAAAGGTCATCGGCGGTGTTGCCGGATTTGCGCTCGGCGGGCCTATCGGCGCGCTCATGGGTGCTGCCTTCGGCCATGCTGTGGATCGCTCCAAAATTGGTATGCGCCGGGGCCGGGCCCAAGGACCGGAATTGGTGGAAAGCAAGCAGACCGCCTTCACCATCGCGGTGATCGTGCTCAACGCCAAAATGGCCAAGGCCGACGGCCATGTGACCCGCGACGAGGTAGACACCTTCAAGCGCATCTACGACATCCCCACAGGCGAGATCGACGACGTTGGCCAGTTGTGGAACGAGGCGCGCGCTGACGCCTCCGGGTTCGAGCCCTATGCCCGCCAGGTCGGCGAAATGTTTGCCCACGATCCGGCCGTGCTGGAAAGCCTGTTGGGCGGGCTGTTCACGGTTGCCCTGGCCGACGGCGTGCTGCATCCCGCCGAGGTCGATTTTTTGCACAAAGTGGCAAACGAGTTCGGCTTCGATAAGGCCCGCTTTGAGCGTATCCAAGCGTCCTACGCCGGCGGTGATGCGGGCGAGGCTTATGAAATTCTCGGGCTTGAACCCGGTGCCTCGGACGCGGCAATCAAAAAAGCCTATCGCGATCTGATCAAGGAAAACCATCCCGACCGGCTGATCGCCAAGGGCATGCCCCAGGAATTTATCGATATCGCCAATGATAAAATGGCAACCATCAACAACGCCTACGACCAGATCGAGAAGGAGCGCGCGGCGTCCTGATAAGCGGGGCCGCGGCGGGTGTCATGGAAATCATCGAGACCCCGTCTCCGAACTTCGATGCGCGCCCGGCCGGCGCGTGCATCGATATGCTGGTCATTCATTATACTGGTATGACAGATGCCGCCGCCGCGTTGGAACGAATGCGCGATGCGGCGGCCAAAGTCTCCAGCCACTATTTTATCGGCGAGGATGGGGCGATCTACCGGCTGGTGGACGAAGCGCACCGGGCCTGGCACGCGGGCGTGTCGTTCTGGCGCGGGATTACCGATTGCAACGCCCGCTCGATCGGCATCGAGTTACAAAATCCAGGCCATGAATTCGGCTATCGGGATTTCCCCGATGCCCAGATGCGCGCCCTGGAATGGCTGGCGCTCGATATCTTGAGCCGCCATCCAATCCCGCCGTTCAGCGTGGTTGGCCATTCCGATATCGCACCGGCGCGCAAGATGGACCCGGGCGAACGCTTCGACTGGAAACGCCTCGCCGCCCGCAATATCGGCATCTGGCCGGAGCCCGCATCCGGCCAAGAGACGGATCTCAACGCCGGGCAGATGCTGGCCGCGCTTGGCTACCAAACTTCGGACCTGGACGCCGCGGTTACCGCTTTTCAGCGGCGTTACCGAACTGGCACCATCGATGGCGAGGCCGACGCCGAAACTTTGGCGCTGATGGCCGCCCTCGTTCAGGGCCGGTTAGCACCGGACCCCTAAGCCCTAAATTTAGGGATTAAGCCGCTTGCGGAATTAGATCGCTGGACCACTGTGCCCGGCGCCGGGAGCGCTCTTCGAGCTTCATGGCGTGATGGATAGCGTCCTGTTCGTCGGCGTGCATGCCGACCAGTTCGAACCCGTCGCCCACATCGAACACGAGCCACTCACCTGTTACTTCATGAAATTTGACTGCATAGCGCATGATAATTTCTCCTGGGGGGAAGATGACGTAACCTTAATCCGGGATTCGTTTCCAATTGGTGAACGCTAGGCAATTTTTTCCTAGTCTCCGTTTTTTTGCCCGCGCGCTTGATTTTTTAGCCCCGATGGTGTCAAGAGGGCGCCACATTTGATGCGATCAAAAAACCATGCCTAAGCAAGCTTTTCATATCCGCGCCGCAGCCGAAGGCGATCTTGCCCAAATCTGCGAGATCTATGCCCACTATGTGTTGAACGGGCTTGCGTCGTTTGAAATCGAGGCGCCGGACTTGACCGAAATGACGCACCGCTGGACCGGTGCCCAAGATCATGGCTACCCCTATCTGGTGGCCGAGATCGATGGCAGGATCGGCGGCTACGCCTATGCCGGATTATTCCGCGAGCGCCCGGCCTATCGCTATACGGTCGAGGATTCGGTCTATGTATCGCCTGATTTTCTCGGCCTCGGCCTCGGCGCCGGGCTGTTGGGCGAATTGATCGATCTTTGCGCCGGGCTCGGCTACCGCCAGATGATCGCGGTGATCGGCGATACGGCCAACGATCAATCCATCAATCTGCATCTCAGATTGGGCTTCGAGCATGCCGGCGTGCTTGGCTCCACCGGCTTCAAGCATGGCCGCTGGGTGGACTCGGTAATGATGCAGCGCGCGCTTGGGCCGGGCGACGCCCAAGCGCCCAGCGAATAGACAAGGGTAATCATGTAATTTACCGGCACCGAATTTCTGCTATCTTCGAGCGAACCCTACTGGCCCAACCTGCGGGAAACATTGAATGCCCGAAACACAATCCGTTTTGATTATCGACGACGATCCGGTGGTGGCCGAGATTATGGAAACTATTTTTGCCGGCGAAGTGCAGATTACCAGTTGCCGCAACGGCCCCGACGGCATCGCGGCGGCGGTGGCCGGCGCCCCCGATTTGATCCTCCTGGATGTGCGCATGCCCGAAATGGACGGCTATGAAGCCTTGAAGTTGTTGAAATCCAGCAGCGAAACCGAGGATATTCCGGTAATCTTCCTGACCGCCAAGACCGAAACCGAGGACGAGTTCATGGGCCTGGAATTGGGCGCCATCGACTATATTTCAAAACCGATCATTCCGCGGATCGTCAAGGTGCGCATCCACAATCACCTGTTGCTCAAACGAAACCGGGACCAGTTGGCCAATATGTCGATGATCGACGGGCTGACCGGCATCGCCAACCGCCGCCGCTTTGACGATTATCTGGATCAGGAATTCCGGCGCGGCGCCCGCAGCGAATATCCGGTCAGCCTGCTGATGCTCGATATCGATGAGTTTAAGATCTACAACGACAGCTTCGGGCACCAGCAAGGCGACGAGTGCCTGAAAGCCGTCGCCGCAGAAATCAAGAGCCACTCCCGGCGCCCCTCCGATTTGGTGGCCCGCTATGGCGGCGAGGAGTTTGCCGTCATCCTGCCCGATACGCCTTTAGGCGCGGCCCAAATGCTGGCCGAAAAAATCCGCGCCGGCGTCGAAGGATTGCAAATCGCCCATCCGGGCGCTCAAGCTACGCCGTACGTCACCGTCAGTATCGGCGCCGCCTGCACCGAAAACGCCGGCATCACCGCCCTCACCGATCTGATCGAAGTCGCCGACAAGTGCCTCTACCGCGCCAAAGAAACTGGGCGCAACCGGGTCTGTAAAAGCCTGGATTGAAGAAGAAGCCCAATCCGCCTTTACCCGCCGCCCCATTTCAGCCTATTCTCCGCCCCGCCAGACGGTCGGATGGCTGCCTTTCGCGTTTCGGCGCGGGGGGAGGAAAGTCCGGGCTCCACGGAAACACGGTGCCGGGTAACGCCCGGCGGGGGCAACCCTAGGGAAAGTGCCACAGAAAGCAAACCGCCCGGCTAAGTTCCAGCTTGCTGGAACAAAGACGGGTAAGGGTGAAAGGGTGCGGTAAGAGCGCACCGCGCTGCCGGTAACGGTAGCGGCATGGTAAACCCCACCGGGAGCAAAACCGAATAGGGACGGCCGGCCGGCATTGCCCCAGGATTTTGTTCTTGGGTGATGGCTGGCAAGCGTGTTTTCGCGCTGCTGTCCGGGTAGGTTGCACGAGGCGTCCGGTAACGGGCGTCCCAGATGAATGGCCATCTATCGTTGCCGGCTTCGCCGGCAGCGTGGACAGAACCCGGCTTACAGGCCGTCTGGCACCACTAGGCCATAGTTTTCCAGTGATCGTATGGTGCTTTGGCGTTGAGGCGCTTACCCTTTCGGCTCCATCCGTGGGTCCGCCAACCCCGATTATTGGTATAAGCTATTATTATATAACGATAATACGAATTGGGTTCGTTTCTTAGTTCGCCCGATGTAGCGATTGGGACTCTATTTCGTGGCCAGCTTTTAATTCGTGACAGTATACTAATTAAAAGCTGGTTTGTCGTCGCCTTCAATGCGGATCGAGCGGATGATGCGTTCGGCCTCGGGGGCGAACTTGTCGTAGAAGTGGAGCGCCGCAGCGGTAAATATGATCAGATGCAATTCCTCGTCGATGGCCGCGCCGACGACGAAACCCTTCTGGCTCAAACCATCCTCGTTGGTGAATGAGAATTCGAAGCGGAACCCCTTTTTCGAGCCAAACCTGACGGGGCGGAAATCGTGGGTTTCCATGCGCGCAACTTCGGCCTGGGCGTAGCTGGCTTCGATCCATTCTCTGATATCGAGCAGTGAGAAACCTTCCCTATATTCGGGTATTTTGGATTCGTTGAAGAAATCGAACTCGGGCTTGCCCACCAGCAATGTGTCGCCATCTTCAATGCCGCTGACAAAAAACATATTCTGTAAACTCAGGCCATCGACGGTCCACAATTCGATATCCTGGCCGAGCAGATAATTCCATTTGATGCCCGGCTCCACCGAATAGGTGCTGGCAATCTCGATCCTTTCGACGGCAATAAGCCCGTACCGGGAGCAGGCGCCAAGAGCGAGCAATGCCACCAGCGCCAAGGCCGGCCAGGGTGGCAACAAATGCAAGCGCCGGCTCATGACAATCCGTCCATTATCACTTCAATGATCTCGCGGTCTTCGGCGTCAGGGGATTTTTCCAGATACCGACCAAAGGCTTTCCTGGCCGCGGCCTTTTTGCCCTGCTTGGCCAATACCCGCGCCATGGCCCGGTAAACAATGACCGGTGTCTCCGACCGGGCGGCGGCGTTCCGGTAGGACAGCATGGCCTTGTCCAGATTGCCTTCGCCGCCCTGAAGGCGAAAGCTCTCGCCCCGGAAGAAATGAAAGACGCCCACTTTCCTGCCATTCCTGATCAACATGGCCAGCAGGCCTCGGAACCGCTTATAGTCGCGGTGGTTCAACTCATCGCGGAGCATCGTCTCGCGCAGCGGTATGACGGCATCCTCAAACCGCCGTTTGCCCCGGTCCTTTTTCTTGCTGTGCTTTTCCGCAAACCGGGCCAGGGCGCCAAGGTTACCGGCCCGCTCAATGCCCGATGGATGGCTGTCTAAAAATGTCGACCGGAACGGATTTTGCTTTGTGAACTGGCGCTCGCGTTCGAGCTGCACCCAGACATTCTGCGCCGCCCACGGATCATACCCGTTCTTGACCAGAAGGCGGAGGCCAACCACATCGGATTCCCGCTCATGATCGCGGCTATAGGCCGCCAGCGAGCCTGCGGCGATACTATCGATAAGCTGGGAGGAGCCGGGAACACCGGCAGCGGCCATCACCATTTTGGCGACCATCACCGCGTTGGTCGTGTCGATTAAATTCCGCCACCTGTCGCGGGAATGGAGGCGGATATAATGGCCGATCTCGTGGCCTATGACGGAGGCCAGCTCGGCCTCGTTGCGCACCCGAAGCAACAGGCCCGAATGTATCTGCATGACGCCGCTCGGCATCATCAAGGCATTGAAGTTGGGCGCGCGCACGATATAGGTGCGAATATGGGGACAGAATTTTCCCGCCATTTTGCAGACCACACCGCGCACATATTTGTTTAGCGCCGGATTGCGGATCACATGGCCCGAAGATTTGATCCGGTGCTCCGCACTGTCGATCTGCATCCAGAGCGAGCCCTCCAGGCTGTCGAGGGGCGGCCTTTGCCCGGGCACCAGGGTTGATTCGCCGAGCACATCGGCTGCCAATTCGAACTTGGTTATCTCGCCCTTGCTGCCGGTCCCGACGGTGCTGGGATCGACCGTAGCCACACAACCGGCCAGTAAGCCTAAGCCGGCAATGGCCATCAATTTCGGTATTTCTAATCGCATCATTTGGGGAAATTGCTCAACAGTTGTTCGATGGTATCGGCGGCGCCCTCGGCATCGCGCATGTCGCCCGATCCCCTTGCAAGCCGGTTGATCCAGACAATATCGCCACTATGCAGATCGATCAGCGATGCAAAGCCAACTTGCTTTCCGCCCTCAAGGGCGACGCCAAACACCAGCGCGCTGACGGCAATGGCGGCGGCGCGGCCGGCACTGGCGTAGCTGTCGCGCAAATGGATAAAGAGGCCATAGTCGGCCCCGTACTTGTCCCGCAACAGATGCACCGCGGGGCCAAGCGACCAGTCAAATTCGCCTTCCTTGGCCGGCAGCGCGCCGTCGTCTTCAAACTGATGCGCCATGATTGCCTCGCCAACCGCGCCGTGCAGTTTGAGAAGCTGCAACTCCGGCCCGAACGGATCCAAACTGTCGATGGGGCTTGCAAATTTCAATTCCAAATTCTGGGTGGCCAGTTTCGCGCGCAGGGATATTTCCAGGAGCTCCTGCGCCGCCGCTGTCCAATCGGCCTTCGGCTCTGGCGCGCCGCCGAAATTGATCAGGCTGAGCTCCACATCGGGCGGCATCAGCATCACCTTGCGGGCGCCGGCGCCGCTTTCCAAGGTTTCCGAACGGTAGAAGGCGGCTGTCTCGCAACCGGCCAGAAACAATGCCAGCAACAGCAATAGCGCGCCCCGATAAACTGATGTTCTTTTTACAGCCATCCCTGCTCCTTCGATTGTTATACGGGAAATTCCAGCTTGGTATAATAGTAAAAATACGTCCATTTGTATCTTTTGCGAGCACGGTCCCGGCGTTTGACTCGAAGCCCACGCCAATCCATTCTCTTGGCAACTTTAAACCAATATCAGGGAGGAATTATCCATGGGACAGACACTCGAACTGACCGCCAGCGACGGCCACGCCTTTGGCGCATACCGGGCCGATCCAGCCGGCGCGCCCAAGGGCGCCATCGTCGTCATCCAGGAAATTTTCGGCGTCAACCAGCACATCCGTGCCCTCACCGACGGCTTTGCCGCCGACGGCTATGTGGCTATCGCGCCGGCGCTTTATGATCGCGCCGAGAAAGGCGTCGAGCTGGGCTATGACGAAGAAGGCCGCCAGGCCGGCATGGCGACCCGCGAAAAAGTGGAATGGGACGACGTGGTCAAAGACATCATCGCGGCCCGCGAAGCGGTTGCCGATGTGGGCAAGGTGGGTATCGTCGGCTATTGCTACGGCGGTACGGTCACTTGGCTGGGCGCTTGCAAGGGTGGCTTCGATGCAGCGGTCGGCTACTACGGCGGCGGCATTCACACGCTTTTGGATCTGGATGCGGGCTGCCCGGTGCAGCTCCATTTCGGCGAAAAGGACCAGGGAATTCCGCTCGAAAACGTGGACAAAATTCGGGGCGCCAAGTCCGATGTGGACATCTATGTCTATGACGGCGCCGGTCACGGCTTCGTCTGCGACGAACGCGCCAGCTATTCGGAAGAAGCCACCAATCAGGCCCGCACCCGCACCCTGGATTTCTTCGCCGCCAATCTCTAGAGCGGCGTTTTCATCGCCAAGCGGGGCTGCCGCCTTTTGGCAGGAGGTGGGTAACGATACCCCTCTGGCCGCCCTGCGCCCGCACCTTCAAAATATTTGGCGAAATTGTGGGCTGAATGATGAACATAGCTGCGCGCATCCGGTGGATAATATTTACCGATTGTGGATAAGTCATATCTTGCCGTGATATCTGGCGGATAGGCTGGATTATAGATGGGGATGGCCTGTGGATAAAGATGGCAATCTGTGGATAGAATTCACCACCCCGGGCGCGCCTAATGCGTTGAGGGAAAAGCCGGAATTTGCTACTTTGGTCCATGGCTGAAAACGCGACCCTGCCCCTCGAAGACGCCGCCGCTGCGGAAGGCGATGGCGCATCTAAGGCACAGACCTTCACCACCGGCATCCTGCCCTGCCAAGCCATGCGCGCGCTTGTGGCCACTGGCGAGATCGAAGTGGCACAACCTGTCGCCGATGATCAGATACAGCCGGCGAGCATCGATCTTCGCTTGGGTGATACCGCCTATCGGGTGCGCGGTAGTTTCCTGCCCGGCCAAAGCGCCACGGTGCGCAGCCGCCTCGACAGCTTCACCATGCACGAGGTGGATTTGACCGCTGGCGCGGTGCTCGAAAAAGGCTGCGTCTATGTGGTGCCTTTGCAGGAATCCTTGAGCCTCAAAAAAGAGGTGTCGGGCATGGCCAATCCGAAAAGTTCCACCGGGCGGCTCGATATCTTCACCCGCGTGATCACCGATTACACCGGTGAGTTCGACCGCATCCTGCCCGGCTACAAGGGCCCGCTCTATGCGGAAATCTCGCCGCTGACTTTCAGCGTCAAGGTGCGCACCGGCTCGCGGCTAAGCCAACTGCGCCTGCGCCGAGGCTCGCCGCCGCCCACCGATATCGGCATGCGCCGCCTGCACGAGCGCTCACCACTGGTGGCGAAAAGTGATGGCAAAATCGATATCGCCAAGCAGGGCGTCGCCTTCACCGTTGATCTTATCAGCGCGTCGAGCTCCGGCGTCGTCGGCTACCGGGCCAAGCGGCATACGGATGTGATCGATGTGGAAAAGATAGGCCACTACGACGTCGAAGAATTCTGGGAGCCAATCTTTGCCCACGGCATGCACGCCATCATCCTGGACCCGGATGATTTCTATATCCTGGCAAGCCGCGAATCGGTGTCGGTGCCCCCTGACCACGCCGCCGAAATGCGCGCCTACGATACCCTGGTCGGCGAGTTCCGGGTTCACTATGCGGGCTTTTTCGATCCCGGCTTCGGCTATGACGAGGCCGGTGGCTCAGGCAGCCGCGCGGTCCTTGAAGTGCGCTCCCACGACGTGCCGTTCGTGCTGGAACATGGCCAGATGGTGGGGCGGTTGATATACGAGCGGCTGATGGCGGTCCCCGATCAGATTTACGGCAGCTCCATCGGTTCCAACTATCAGGCCCAGGGACTGAAATTGTCCAAGCACTTCAAACCGCCGAAAGAATAAATCGGGAAAATTGCCAGAACATTTGCCCCCGGTATTCTCGGCGCAATTATGTGGATAACGTGAATTATGGGGATAACTCTTGTAACTTGTTAAAATGAATAGATTATTTCATCCTCATATGCCCCACTAATGTGGATAACTTTTAGCCCACAATCAAAAGTCCAAGGAGCGAAGCATGGCCGACAAAGACGACGTCAAGGAAGGTAAGGAATTTCACGTGGATGTTCCCGCCAAAACCGAGCCGTTTTTCCTGAAAGGCTCCGGGGCGCTGGATTGGGGCATGCAGAACCGCCTGGCGCGTATTTTCAACCCGGTAAGCGGGCGCACCGTCATGCTGGCCTTCGATCATGGCTATTTCCAGGGACCGACCACCGGGCTCGAGCGCATCGATATCAACATTCTGCCGCTGGTGCCTTATGCCGATGTGTTGATGTGCACACGGGGCGCCTTGCGCACGTCGATACCGGCGGCGACCACGAAACCGGTGGTGCTGCGCTGCTCGGCCGGGCAAAGCATCCTGACCGAGCTATCCAACGAATTGATCGCCGTCGATATCGAAGACGCGTTGCGCCTTGGCGTCTCGGCGATGGCGGCACAGGTCTATATCGGCGCCGAATATGAACACCAATCCATCAGCAATGTGATCAAGCTGATCGACACCGGCACCAAGTACGGCATCCCCACTTTGGCTGTGACCGGCGTCGGCGCCGACATGACGCGGGACGAGCGTTATTTCTCGTTGGCGACGCGCATTTGCGCCGAGATCGGCGCGCATTACGTCAAAAGCTATTACTTCGAACCCGGATTCGAGCGGGTGGTGGCCGGCTGCCCGGTGCCCATCGTCATTGCCGGCGGCAAGAAGCTACCGGAACTGGAAGCCCTGGAAATGGCCTACAAGGCGTGCGACCAGGGTGCCGCCGGCGTCGATATGGGCCGCAACATCTTCCAATCGGACAGCCCCGTCGGCATGATCCAGGCGGTTGGCGCAGTGGTCCATGGCGGCGAGAAGCCGGACAAAGCCATGCAAATATACGAAGGCGTCAAAGCCGATCAGGAAAATCAGGGGGCGGAGTAGGCGGTATCGCAAATAGAAACCGGCCACTTGCGTGACCGGCGGGTCTTCAGGGGAGTGATCAAGGTTGCTTGGTCCAGAAGCGTGCGGCCTTGATGTTTATGATCATGCCATTTGAGAGCGTAAAGGTAATTGATCGGGATCAAGACCCAATGCGCAACGATTTTCAAAAATTATCGGCCAGCCAGCTCCGCAATTTGGCGGCATAGAATAGGAAGGCCTGGTCGCCGGATCGAATGGCTTTCAATTTCAGATCAGACTCCAATCTCCCGAAACATTTCTCGGCGTTCCCCAGTTTGGCGCACTCCACCGCGCCAATATCGCAAAAATCCGCGCATTGCTCGCTCTGCCTCCAATGCGCCAACGCCTGATCGAAATTGTCGTAGTGTATAGCGCTGATCGCATTTTTCTCTGGCTCTTCGATATTCATTCCAGTGTCCCCAACAAAGGTTTCTGCAGCTTTTTAGAATTATGCTAATTTAGTTTTTCGGACCTTGATCGGGATCAAGTTTGGCCGGCTATTCCGGGCCGAATGTTGGATCACTGGTGGCCAAAGCCGGATGCCGCCTTTACAATCGGCCCCATGACCGAGCCTCAAATCGTCACCCTATTGGCCAGTGCGACGGAGATTGTCTGCGCGCTCGGCTTCGAGGGCGCACTGGTTGCCCGCTCCCATGAATGCGATTACCCCGCATCCGTCGCCAGACTACCGGCGGTCACTTCGTCCAAAATCGACACGTCCAGAGCCAGCGGTGAAGTCGACAACCAGGTAAAATCCATCGTCGAGCAGGGCTTGTCGGTCTACAAAGTGGACGGCGATTTGCTGCGCGAGTTGCAGCCCGCCGTGATCGTCACCCAGACCCAATGCGAGGTCTGTGCCGCCAGCCCCAAAGATATCGAAGACGCGGTTGAAAGCTGGACCGGGTCGGCGCCCAATATTGTCTCGCTGGAACCCAATGCCCTGGCCGACGTCTGGATCGATATCCAAAACGTCGCCGATGCGCTGGGTGCAGCCGATCGGGGCCGGGCGCTGACCGGGGATTTGCGGGCGCGCATGGCGGCCATCGAAACCAAATCCGGCGCAGCGGCACTCCGGCCCAGCATCGCCTGCATCGAATGGATCGAGCCGTTGATGGCCGCCGGCAATTGGATACCGGAACTGGTGGCCATGGCCGGCGGCGAAGATGTGTTTGGCCGGGCGGGCAAGCAATCGCCCTGGGTGACATGGGAAGCGCTATCCGAAAAAGACCCGGACGTTATTCTTATCCTGCCTTGCGGCTATGATATCCCAAGATCGCGCGCCGAAATGGCACCGCTGACATCGCGCCCCGATTGGCCGGAGTTGCGCGCGGTACGATCCGGCCGGGTGTTCATCGCCGACGGCAACCAATATTTCAACCGGCCCGGCCCGCGTCTCGCCGAATCCCTGGAAATCCTGGCCGAGCTGCTGCACGCCGATCTGTTCGATTTCGGCCACCTAGGCATAGGCTGGCAGCGGCTTTGAGCCTTCGAAAGATTGTTTTCCTGCCAACTTGAACTAGAATAGCCGGTAACAAATCAACCGTCGGGGAGGCACATGGCGGATCGAGAGGTTAAGCGGAGGCTGGCGGCCATCCTTGCTGCGGACGTGGCGGGATATACGGCGCTCATGGAAGACGACACCGAAGGCACCGTCGCCGCCTGGCAGGATGCCCGCGACGATGTGGTGGAGCCGGCGGTGGAGGTCCGCTCGGGCCGCATCGTCAAGCTGACCGGTGATGGCTTTCTGGTCGAGTTTCCGACCGTTCAAGACGCGGTCAGCTGCGCCATTTCCATGCAGCAGGACCTGGCCTCCAGCAGCCTGGATTTCCGCATGGGTATCAATCTTGGCGACATCATCGACGATGGCCGCGACATCCATGGCGAAGGCGTCAATGTGGCGGCGCGCCTGGAGGGCCTTGCCGAGCCGGGCAGCATCGTCATTTCGGGAAGCGTCCACGAACAAGTGCGCAACCGCATCGAAGCCATCTATGAGGATATGGGGCCGCAAGACGTGAAGAACGTATCGGCGCCGGTGCGGGCCTACGCCATAAAGATCGAGGCCACCGCCGCCCCCGAAGCCGAGGCCGCATCCGGAAAAGCGTCGGTCGCCGTCCTGCCGTTCACCAATATGAGCGACGATACCGCCCAGGATTATTTCGCCGACGGCATGACCGAGGATTTGATCACCGATCTTTCCAAGATATCGGGTCTCTTTGTGCCCGCCCGCAATTCCTCCTTCGCCTTTAAAGGGCAGACCATCGATGTCCAAGAGGCCGCCAAAAAATTGAAGGTCCGCCATGTGCTGGAAGGCAGCGTACGTAAGGCCGGAAACAAGGTTCGGATCAATGCCCAGCTTATCGACGGATCGACCGGCGGCCACATCTGGGCGGAACGCTATGACGGCGCATTTGATGATATCTTTGCTCTGCAGGACCAGATTACGAGCCAGATCGTCACCGCTCTGGAAGTGAATTTAACTCCCAGCGACAAGGCGGAAGTGGGGCGCAAGCCTACAACGAGCACGGAAGCCTACGACCTATTTTTGAAAGGCCGTAGCCAATATTACCGCTATGAGCCGGAATTTCTGGCGAACGCAATTGGTCTTTTCGAACAAGCAATCGCGATCGACCCCAAATTCGCCGAAGCCTATAGCTTTTTGTCATACGGTCAGTTGACCGGGTATGCCCAAAATTTTCCTGGTTACGACGATTTGACCCAGTCATTGGAGTTAGCGGAAAAAGCGGTCTCTCTGGACAATATGTCCGCCATCGCGCTGACCCGGCTGGCGTGGCTTCAATGTTTTTTGCAACGTCACGAAGAGTCCATGGTCAATTTTGAAAAATCTCTTTCCATCGAACCTGAAAATGCCGAAACCCATGCGGCATACGGGCAATTCCTAAATTTTTATGGGACTCCGAAAAAGGCGTTGCCGATGATCAAGCGCGCACATGGCATCGATACATTCGTTCCGCCCAGCTGGCGATTCCATCTAGGTCATTCGTACTATTTGCTGGGTCGCTACGGCGAGGCGGTGGCGTTGTTTCGTGAAGCGATCGAGCGAGCCCCAAAATTTCGGCCTTCCCGAATGTATCTGGTCTGCGCTTTCGCCGAGATGGGCCAAATTGAGGATGCCCGGGACGCAGCGAAATCGCTCCTGGAAGCTTGGCCCAATTTTACATCCGGTTCCGCGGTAAAATTTTCCCGATCCGGCGGGAAGAAGACAAAAACCGCATAATCGACAGCCTTTCCAAAGCCGGGCTGCCGAAGACTTGATGATATTGATTTTAACAGCAATTCAACAAGGGAGGTAATTATGAATATT
>Ga0209362_1001224_pt1 | contig 20887 bp, 22 predicted proteins | sample SaaInlV_165m_DNA_FD_184680 | JGI IMG/M metagenome (GOLD analysis project Ga0209362, IMG submission 184680) | Marine microbial communities from expanding oxygen minimum zones in the Saanich Inlet - Saanich Inlet SI037_S3LV_110m_DNA (SPAdes)... | ecosystem: Environmental > Aquatic > Marine >...
TTTTAATATGATGAGTTGAATCAAAATTGCACTTTAAATTTATATTGTATTTTTGATTTAATCTTTTTGTTTCATTTTCCAAATTTTCTAGTTTAATAATTTCATCGTATTTTATTTTTGGATCATAATTTTGAATTCTCCAATGGTCTCCTCCTGCATTAATGTGCAACTTCTCGTTAATTAATAATTTTACAAATTCATAAAATGATGGATTTATATCCTCGCAGTTTTCGAATAATTTTGAATGTTTACAACAATGAATATATGAACTTACTGCTCTATCATATGGGTTTCTAACATATTTGATTTTAATAAAATCATCGGATTTTAACTCGTCTGGTGTTACCGTTCCGAATCTTTTGTAAAATGTTGATGTGAAGTCATGTATCCAACCTTTAATTAACCGTCCATCGTGAACTTTCTCAACCTCAAGTGCTTCATCAAGAACATTCATGTAGTCAAACCATATCTTTTTTGTAATTGTACATCCTGCTTTAGGTGTCCAATCTATTACAAATTTTTTACACAATAACATATGATTATAGTTCACAATGCATACCCCACTTTTATACTTTTTGCTTCAACATAAACATTTATAAGTCTCTCCAAAACAAAGGGAATGTGCGGATATTGCGTAAGTCCCGTATGATCGACAAATCTTTGAGGTGGATTATCGTATTGTGTGTTTGGTGCTTTCATTCCCAACTTATTAAGTTCCCCGTCAGTTTGAAATAAATCTATTGCAGGTTTAAGCAACGACTCAACGTAATCAAGATATATGTCCTTCTTTGCAAGGAAGAAATTACAATAGATGTAGTTTTTTTTCTTCCACATATAACCTCTTTTCTTGGTTGGTATTATACTTGCTTGTTGAAGTTTTCGTAGAAGCATATCCATTGGTGGCCAAATCTCAACATGAAGTTCACGTATATTATATGGTCCAGTTGGAAGGATTTCTGGCATACAATTCCTGGGGTTTGCCGCCAATACATCATATTCCCCAGACTTGGCAGTTACATCGTTTAACCTTTCAAAATCAAAACCCTTTATCTTGTCACGCACTTTCCACGAAAATACACCAAACCAATCGCAGTTTGAACATTCTCCTTGATTTACCAAGTCGCATATGATTCCACTTTCCAAGTTAACGGTTGCTTTCTCATTGAAATGTGAAATGAAACCATCCATCAACGAATCCTTTTGTGATTCATCGTAATAGATTTGATATGCTTTTATTCCACCATCTCCCATGTATAATAAATATCAGTTATTATAAAAACTTTCCACGCAAGGCATCCTTGTATGAGGATTTTGGAATGCGTCTAAGCAACCGGTCAAACTGCTGTACGTCAATGAATCCTTTCTCCAAACAAATGCTCTCCATACATCCTATACACACCCCTTGCCTTCTTTGAATCGTTCTGATGTACGATGAAGTATCAAAGAAACTCTCGGCAGTTCCTGCGTCCAACCACGCACTTCCATTGGGCATTACCTTGACCTTTAACGTGCCTCGTTTCAAATACTCGTTGTTGACGTCTGTAATTTCAAGTTCACCCCTTGCAGAAGGTTTCAGATTCTTGGAAATGTCAACCACGTCGTTATCGTAGAAGTACAGACCCGTTACCGCATGGTTGCTCTTGGGTTTCTTCGGTTTCTCCTCAATGCTCAATGCCATCTTGTTCTTGTCAAATTCAACCACACCATATCTTTCAGGGTCTTCCACCCGATAAGCAAAGACCGTTCCTCCGACAATTGGTTCATCTACCTTAAAGAACTGATTTGAAGCATGGAAGAAATTGTCACCGAGAATCAAGCACACAGGATCATCTGCAATAAAATCTTCAGCAAGAATGAATGCCTCTGCAATTCCGTTGGATTTCTCCTGATGAATGTATTCAAATGAACAACCATACTTTTTTCCATCACCGAAAAGTTTGCGGAAAAACTTCAACCCGATGTCGTTTGAGATGATACATATTTCGTTGATGCCGAACTTCAGCAAACTTGACAACGAATAGTAAATCATTGGTTTATCGTAAAGCATAAGCAATTGCTTGCTTGCCACCTTCGTTGTTGGATACAAACGAGTACCACTTCCTCCTGCTAATATTATTCCTTTCATACCGTGACTCCCTTACAAACCAATCGGATTTCATTCCGAATGCCCTCTACTCTAGCTTTCCACCATTTAAACAAATCCATGCTCATATTATCCAAATAATCCAAATTGTTTACTAAATTGCCACACTCCGTTACTGCTTCATCCCAAGATTCAAAAAATAACCACGGAGGATTTTTTTGATGCATAAACGTCTCTCCAATCTCCTCATCAGATCCTACCACGATTGGTATTGTCCCACATGCGGATGCCTCGTATAACCTAAAGCAATCCAAACTAGAATGCCCTCTGCCACATGGAGTAAAAATAGAATCTCTATATAATTCTCGCATCTCAACGTTGTCCATCTGTCCGTTTCTATTCGGTCTGAGTTTTCTAAATTTCTTGAGCATTGACCTACGACCCGATCCGTGGTGAACCGTTCCTACCCACGACCACTTGAATTTTCTTTCTCTTGCAGTTTTTACAGGTAGTTCCAAATAATTAGTCTCAAACATTCCACTCGAATATCCAAGTGGAATGTGCTTAATATTTTTATATTGCGGATAATCCGTGAAATGGTATTGTCTTAGAAGTAATTCGCAATGCTTTGCCAATTCCTGAAATTCAGTTCTATCCCCATGCTCATCCGACAAGTGGACGATAATCTTGGGTTTCAACATTGTAACTAAAGACAAGACCGTAACATAGTCCCATAAATTTGAAGAAAACACTAATATATTATTATCCACGATTTCGTGTAAATCCAACTTTTGAAACTCACCAATATTCCCATAATCTATATTATCGATAATTTTATAGTTTCCAACAGTTTCCGCATTAAACAAATCTTGAAATAGAAATTGTCTCTCCCACGGGCAGTCATCATAAATGATATTCATCGGACACCTCCCTGTATAATCTCCGTAAGTGGAACCGTACCGAATCTCGGTTCGTCTGCTTTTGGTTTGTGGTTCAAAAAATTATTTGGTAAATGAAGAATCTTGGAATCGGAGTGTATCTGTTCATTGACCACGGGAACGATGGTTCCTTCGTACCAAATGTTTCCCTTTCCATGCATTCCTATTGCAGACAATTCGCATACTCCATATTCCAACGGTTGTTCTTCACTCACGTCACGACTACGCAATTCCCTTGGGTCAAAGTATTTTGACTCACAAAATTTCTTAAATTCTTCTTTATCATACATCCAAAATGCACAATATGGATTCACGTCATTAACCACAAACTCAACACCTTCCAAATTTATTATTCTATTCAATCGTTTCTCGTCTGGCAAGTCCGTTGACACCAATGTACCATTATGATCCTCTGCCCTAAAAAAACCTAAATTGTAGTTATGCTTCAGACACAAGTCCTTATATCGTAACCAATAATTTACAGTTTCCTTGGGAATTCCCAAATCATCCTCCAGATACATGAACACATCATAATCATCCATCTGTTCCTTAATCATATCTCTGTATTCCCACGTTAAGTAATCACCCCCATCGGTTCTCCACCCTACCTCGGTATAATCATAGTGCTTTATCTTAATTTCACCATTATCATATGCATTCAAATCCTCATTTGAAAACGTTTCCGAGTTGGTATGAATTACAACGTCAACCTTACTTGGATACTCACTAAAATAATTGATAACCCGTTGAAGATATTTGACCTTTTCCTGTACATACCAAACCGGTATGTGTGCAACAAATTTCAACTTACCCTCATAAAACTCACCAACCGCATCCGAGTTTAATTTTTCTTCGTGAGATTCTTCACTCAAAAAATCATCACCCAATTCCAAATAATCCACGACCTTTTCGAGTTCATGCTCATGCCACATATTCCACATATCAATTCGTCTGGGGAACCACTTGTTATTTTTATATCTTTTCAACAAGGAGTACGGAATATTATGCTCCCTTATCATTTTGTATAAAAGGTGTTCAATAGACAACGGTTTCGGACGCTTTCTCCACGCATCTGGCCGACGTGGAGTTGATGAATTATACTCCTCCGTCTGAATACCATATTCCTCGTCCTCCCACAACTTGAAGATGTTTTTATGCAACAACTTTGGTTTAAAGATAAAAAAATCAAACGAAAGGAAAGACTCATCCCTCTTTGATTGCGTACATAAAAATACATCCTCGGTATCCTTGTGGGTGTCCAACACTTCAAGTATTTTTTCTTCACCGAGGATGAACACATCCGTTTGAAAATGTATGACATAATCGTAATCCTTAAACTTATCAAAGTTATCCGATAGTGCTTCAAGACAACCTCGGTCATAACCCGTGTTCTTTGACGTATGTATTAACTCTTTGTTTTCATTTGGAAATGTTCTAAAATGTTCCCACACGTTCGACTCAAGATTGTTGCAATGAAAAATCAAATCAAAGTTCCGCAAGGTTTCGGTCTTGGACAACAAATGTGCAGCCAACTTTATCTCGTTCCGTTGACGATAACTTCTACACCACAATAACACTTTCATACAAATTTCCCATCTAAATATTGAACCACACCATCCACATTTCCTCTATACAAAGCAACCCACATACTGCAATTCCCACTACTATTAAATATCACATGCTTGCACTTTGACATAATAAACGTTATAGCAAGATAATACTTGGCAAACTCATATGCGTCATCTGGAAATACCTTTGCCATCACATGGTCATCTCCGTTCCGTTGTCTCGGGGTGTGCCGAATCTCATCATAAAAACAAAAAGAACCTTGAAATGTAGACTTCATCTCGTCAAGGAATTCAGTTTCATCGGACTGAATCAAAAACCTAATATCCGGATTCTTCGTTTTTATTATGTTTGCTTGCTCAACCATTTCATCATATTCACACAACGACGTCTCTCGCACTTTATCATTTCCTCTGTAGAGTAACACGCACGTGTTTTCGTAATCCAACTTATATTTCACTTCCATATCGGATATGATATTTTTAATTTCCATTGAAGGTGAAAAGTATTTTTTCATAAACGGAGTTATGAATTCGTAATCTATATTCTTATACTCACCGAACTGATCCCATATGCTATAATGAACATCTTTGGTGTATTCGACCTCCAACTCATCTCTCTTTTCAAAATAATCATTCAGTATATCCAGATGACCCTTGCCCCTTGGTTTATACCACTTGAACAACCGTGAACAATCAACCACATCCGGTATTGCTTTGTTTCTATTAAAATATGCAATAACTCTCTGCAATATCTTACTACAATTTGAGAAAAATCCTCCCAGGGCCCGAGGGCTTATGGTAATACTAGTTTTCATTTATCTTCCCTTGGGTCATTTCTAAAATATTTTTGCTTCCAATATTCCATGCATTGTAATAAATTCTCAGAATTCTGGGCCCAATGGGTAATCGTCATCCTTGCAAAATCAAACTCCGTTTCCAAAAATTCCTCGTACTTTTCTTCAAGATATTCAACCGATAACTCCGTGTAATCTTTCGTCCACAATACAGGTAAGTCATCATACTTTTCCATGTATGAATTTGTACCCCATCTACCATTCACGTACTCCTCGTCTGGAACTTGAATTATGGGAATACCCTTTGCCAAAAGAGTTTCATAGTGACGGTGGCAATCAATTCCGTTTCCTTCGGGTGAAACGCAGAACTTATGATTTTGTAGGGATTTGAAGAAATCATTAAAAGATATTCGTTGAGGTCTACCATAGGTTAAACCAGCAAGTGTTAAAAAATCATATCCTTCCAAATTCTTAAGCATCCGTTTTCTTCGTGACGTGCCAAGTTCACATTTTTTATGTACATTATGATAACACAAATTCTCATTTAACCAATCCCACGACTCAAGCAATTCAAAATTAAACCCACTCCATCGTCTGGGGTCAACTCCTATAGGATGCATCACCGGAGAATCATCGTGATTAACCGAACTCCCGCCCACTACAATTTCATTTATGGGAAACTTAAAGGATAACCAATCTCTGAATTTCATTTTTAGTGATGAAGTCGATTCAAAGTAATCACCAGAAATCCTTCCGTTTATATTCAATAATTGTTGACCAAGATGCAACACGAAGTCCGACTCCGACAAAAACTTAAATATGTCTTGTTTCTTTGGTCGAAGTCGTAATCTTGGTCTTCCGAATCTTCTCAAATGTTGCCAATCATACACATCTGCCTCTCCAGTTTCCACCACCGGCATCTTGGTTGGTTCGTAAATAAACAACTGACAATATCCGGCAAATGGGCAATAATACTTTTCTCCCAATAAAGACAAATCCTTGGTTTCTTTGTATTTCTCGTATATTCCATACGTGTCACAATCATAACGATTCAACGTATACAATACTCGTTTTTTCTTTTCAAGTTTCTCCACCATTTCCCTAAAAGTATTTGGAAACAAAATATCCGCATCAGTAAACACCAACCAATCGGTATAGTTTATGCTATCAAGATATTCAAGTCCCTTGTTATACAACGCACCCTTATTAAAATTCTTTCCGTTCTTCTTCAACACGGAATCTTCAAATACCAAGCAACGAACTCCCTCATACTTGTCACAAACTTTTTTGCATTCCACATCGCTCTCAACCGTCAAGACGATTATCTCATCGAACTGAGAAAGATTCTTTGGAAGAAGGAAATCCAAAAAATCATTATAGTTTACTGCCGTTAAAAGTGCTGTTATCATTTTATATATCAAGTTCCTTTTGTAAGATTTCCCCAAATTTCCACTCATCAAACCACCGGACACTCGGATGATGTTTTATATTGTCATAGTGACTCGTTCCATGCATAATAAGTTCCCATCGGCCCCTTTGGTCTCTATTGTGTATATAATATGTAGTGTTGTCCGTGATGACTGAGTTCAAATTGGAATATTTCTCAAACGAGGGAAGTTTTTTTATCCGATGCAAATGCCCAGGTTTACGCAGTGATAGGCATTCGTTCAAATCAGTTTGCGGTGTTATTGCAATGGACGGATCTGTACCACATAAACTCGCAAACAATATACTTGCATAACCCCCTGCACTTGTACCTACACAAATCACCTTGTCATACTTTTCAAATTCTTCTTTAAGAAATGCAATCGTGTCCTCGATGGTTTCTCCGATTCCGTTTAATCCACCAAGATACCACTCACCTTGATTTCTCATATATAGAATATCAAAGTCGTTCCTTTCAGTTCGCAACTCCGTCAAGTTTGTCTTTCTTGCAAAACCCCCGTGGTGGTTTCCCGCAAAGGTTACAACGAGAGTCGACGCATCGTTGCCTATCTTGACATATGCGGAATCAGTCTTTTCAACTTCCTCAATTTTATCCAATGCATCTTGTCTGTCCATAATAATTCCTCATCCCTCACCATTTGCCAACCCATCATCCAAATCAGAAACTTCTCCACGCAACTCATCAAGTTCTTTCTGTATTTTATATTTCCTCATTGCTGGTTCAACACGACTAGTCCACCCGGTGTAGGCAACACTCCTACGATGACTTTCCTGCAATCCTGCCATCTGAACCACAAACATTGGGTATGTTATGAATGAATGGGTACCTATCCCATACTTTCTGGACCTCCTATACACTTGATCAATCGGCATCTTATTCTTCATCAGTTTATCTGCAACTTCCTTGCAGTATTTGCCATTAATCGCATATGCGTGTGCTTGACATACGTTTGCATTAATCAGGTGTTCACTTACCACTCCGTATACATTGTGGACAATACCTCCCATATAAAATAACTTCCAGTCTACATATCCAAGAGTTTCAATGGATTTTGACATCAACTCCAAATCCATGTTTGTGAAATGAATATCATTCTCAAAGATGAATACGTTTTCAAGTCCTCTTTCGTGGGCATCCAATATAATCTTGTAATGACAATAATCCGTTCGATTCCAACCTCCACCAAATTCAGAGTTAACCCAATCCAAATCAATTACCTCGTCAAACTTTTCAACTCTGTCTAAAATGCCAACCTGTTCAAACTGAGATTTTGCATGGGCCCATCTTTCGGTTTCATGCTCAACACTTATGCACACAATTCTGTCAAAGTAATCAAATGGATTTTTCACGTCGTGACTTCCTTGGTTGGTACTATCAACTCAACTCCACCCACATCCGATGCAAACTCACAAAAACTGCTACACCTGGCACCATATATCTTTTTACATCTGGACAACAACCAAAGATCACTTACTGCATCAGACATTGATGTATGCCTTAATTCTTCCGACCTAAATTCGTCTTCTGATGTAAACGTGGCCATACTATCCCCATACCTATCCAAAAAAATCTCACGACTCTTTCGGTTGTCCACTGCCAAAAAGAAACTTGTCGTGGAATCTTTTTCAAGTTCATCATCTAGCATTTTAAAATACCACTCGTCAGTATTCATGTGTCTATATTCAAATGTTCTTCTCTTTGTTTTTCCGTGATCCGTTTTTCTAACATGAACACCTACCTTACCCGTAACGTCAAATTTATTTATATCCTCGGTTATACCATCTACTGGTTGCAATCTCCGTATACATTCAATATAACTTTTATGAAAGTCATCCCAGTTCAAGTCGTGCTTCCCCTCAATATGCTCCTTGTAAAATTTGTCATGCGGGTCAAAGTGACGATGGAGAAGTATGTCAGTCGTGGCCACGTCCTGCAACTTATCAAAATGCTCAACTCCAACAGGGACCTTAAATATGTCTTGAAAATTGCAATCACATGACCCACTGGGTTTCCACGCAAATCCAAATGGGATCTGCAAACTCTCTGCAAAGGCATAGACCGAAAACATCCCGCGGAGTCTATTTCCGAGGCCTGGAGCAATGCGTGGGTTTTTGTCTCGGGCGCAATTGAAAAATATCAAATCCACACTCTCCATATCAAATAAACCACCCCCCGGTTCTCCTCATTATTTTAAGTTTTTGATTTGGTTTGCACCAATTGTAATGAACCACGTGGGGATTGATTTCCTCTTTGTGTTCACGAAAATATCTTCCGTTGGGGAATTGGCCAATCGACATATAATCATAATCAAGTTTGTCTTTGTTTTCTCGCACGTAATCCTGATCACTTACATACGTGTCCCAATTTTCATCTTCCAATGCCGTGTTTGAATTGAAGAACTTGCGTATACTCTCCGTATTTCTCATGAACATAAGACCCGCACATGGCATATCTTCAAGTTCACCATCGGAATCTGTCTGAAACAAAATATCTTTGTCCGATAACGCATCGAGCAGATGACTTAAAAAGTTATCATTTTGAAACACTATATCACTATCTGCAAACAACACATACTTTGAGTTTTTCAAGGCATCGGTAATTGCCGGGAATTTCATAAACATGATATTTTTGAAAACGGAGGTTGTCTGCCTATCCCCCTTTGGATATTTGGACAACTCGGAAATACCCTCGTCAAAATCGTGTTCCAACAATTTAATATTCTTATATTCGGACCCAAGTTCCTCATAGCAATTTTCATCCACACAGTAAACTTTCAACAAATTAAAAATGCCAAGGTTCTCAAGTGACCGTATGCAGTTCCGTGTGAAGTCCAAATATCCACTATTCGCAATCGTAATAATGGAAACTCCCTCTCTCTCAATCAACTCATTAATATTCATTTTTCCAAAAACTCCTCATACAAAAACTTACACAAATTCTCAGGACGAAAATATTTTTCCCATACATCAATACAAAGTTTTCCCATATCTTCACATTTTCTATCGCCCAATTGTTTTCGGATATTATCATGCGTAACTTCATCTTGTGTATCAAACATCAAAGCACACTCGTTCCAATTAATATAAGGTTCAAGTGGAAGGCATTTATGACCCACGACAATCGGAACAACTCCAAGTCGCATACATTCACCAACCCGATATGAATTCAATCCCTGACCCACCGGACAAAATCCAAATCTACCCTTGGACAATTTTTCCATATACTCTCTCTGAAATCTATCTATCTTCCAACTCTTGGTGACGTGGAACATACTCTTCTTATGTGTCGTATCCACCACCAGCGAATCATCTCTATCCACAAAGTCCAAGACAAAATCTCGTTGGGTTCTAACTGACTTTGGACCGGAAGTTCCGATTCCTCCCACAAACACATACTCATATGGTCGGCTATCGTATCTATGTTCCTCTATTATATCATCTCTGTCCCACAAATACTTCTCATCCAACAACGGTACCATCACAACATTTGACTTCATGTTTTCAACCCAATTAAACATCGGCATGGCAACGAACTTTATCCCAACATCATCTTCGTGCAAGCAAGTTGGTATGTCATCCAAGTTGTAAAATACAAACTTTTCTCCGAACTCCTTGTATAGTTCACTTTCTCGCAGTTTACCAAAATCATCACAACTCCCCATCCACTTATTTATCCGTGGAGCAATATGGTCAGCAACACTTGGATTGTCAGTTATCTGAACTCCGTCTATATAACAAAAAGGTTTGACGTCAAAATCCAAACTTTCATTGGGAAGGTCATTTCCAACACGATCACATACAAACAGTTTCACCCATCAACCCCCCTCGAATTTAAATTCCGTGGAACAATCACCACCATGCCGTATAGAAGCTTCGGGCCCGAAAGTTGAACCAAATGTATAAAAAATATGATCACATTCACCCAACAACCACCAATCTATCAACGCATCCTCCATTCCAGAACTTGAATTTCTGTCAACTTCATCCTTTGGATACACAAAAACATTGTCAAATGTTTCCGTAAACATATCAACAATAGACATCTCATCTGAACATACGTAAATCGCATCGTGATCGTCCAGGCTTGGTGAGATAGTTCTTAAAACCGACTCAAAGATTTCTCGGTGAGTAATCGTTTCCAAAAAATCACCGTATTTCCTTATACCCAATCTCCTCCATTTATAGATGTCATCGTTCAACGTATCACCACCCCTAATATGCACCCCCAACACTCGTTTACCCTCAAAATTTTTCTTAAAATCATTTATCTTCTGCATAATTTCGTATTTAATCGGCAAATTGTTATAAAAGGTCTGTTTCTTGTAATCATACTCCTCCTGTTCCATTGCGGGTAGTTTTGCATCGCCACCACATACAAATACTACATCTTGATCGTCTTTGTTAGATGCGACCCACTCGGTGTATGTATTTTCAAAATCATGGGACACGAAAACTTTATCCCCAACCCTACGCATTTTTCTCCGTTTACGACGATTAAGTATCTTTGAGTCAAAATCCACAGATTTGTGTGGCATATACTCCGCATCGTATTCAAACAACTCCTCAATGTCCACTCCACATATGTTGTTTGACTCCGGTTCCCACATTATCTCAAACTGCCTATTGCATTCTTGTGACAGAATATAGCACGAAGAAATGGCCTTCAATCTATTACATAAACCATTCCTGGGAAATGAAATCAACCTCACCCCAACTTCTCCAAGACAAATCGAGCAATCTGTTCTCCCAAAAGTTTTCTACCGTCATCATTAAAATGACAATTGTTTTCGGCACGAGGATGCATATAAAGTGTAGGATAGTCAGGTTGACTCTTTACAAATCCGTATACATCGTTGTGGGGAACACTATATTCCTCCGTGATTCGTTTTGCAATTTCGTTCAAAATTACAACATCTTCATCCTTTCTCATTCCCGCATTTTTTGGATTTGGTGTGGTATTCGTAAACAAAACTTCACGACCATAACTTCTAATGAGATCTATATGAGTTTTTAAATCTTCTTCAAATTCATGTATTTGTTCTCCCGTTGCCCTCTGTGCGTCTGGGTCATGGCCCTTGCTCGGCAATTTTATATAGTGCAAACCAAAGTTGAAATGCACGAATTTTGCATCACACATACAATGTCCAGGTAAATCACTATATCTGCGTTTCTCCACAAACCACCCATTTACAGTTCTTGCTTGCTTCCATTGCACCGTTACCCACCTTTCCGGTGTTATTGCCTCAATTTCATGCTGTTTTAAATAATTTTCCGCATGATCAAAATAATGTCGGCAAATTGAATCACCCAAAAATAATACTTTTTTATCGTCCATATACATCTCCCCTAGTTATTATAATAAATATTCCAACGCAAGGAATATATTCAATAAATTCTTCATAACACCCACCCCACCTTTACATCATTAATTTCAATATAAACATTTATAAGTCTTTCCAAAATAAACGGAATTCGTGGATAATACTTCAATCCAGTGTCTCTTGTAAAATTCGCAGGTGGTGGTTTTTTTATATAATGTTCAAGTTCCATTCCCATATCATAAAGTTCTTTATCTTCCTGAAATAGTTTAATTGCGGGTATCAGCAATGAATTTACATAATCGGAATATATCTGGGGTGTTCCTATAAAATAATTATAGTAAACCACATCCCTATCTGCCGTCATAAATTCCGATGGAGTTTCCGAAATTCCAAGTTTCTTTATAAGTGGGTCGAATGCTTCCATAAACTTGTGCTTCTTAAATTTAAGTTTATGTGGAGATTTTATGCGTCTTGAGCAACAAATATAATTGCGTGGGTTCGGAACCAACAAATCACAATCCTCGTTTTCATCAACTGCAATTTTTAACCTTTCAAAATCGAACCCACCGAGCTTGGTTGCAGACTTCCATGAAAACACACCAAACCAATCGCAGTTTGAACATTCCCCACGATTTACCAAGTCACGTATGATTCCACTTTCCAAGTTAACGGTTGCCTTCTCGTTGAAATGTGGAATGAAACCATCCATCAATAAATCCTTATGCGATTCATCGTAATAGATTTGATATGCTTTTATTGTTTCGTTCATTTTATATAAACCAATGTCCGTTTTGTTTCATTCTTCCAATTTTGTTTTTAGGATGAAAAATTCTCGTCGGAAGTTCATTGTAATGAACCATGTATGGGTCAAGTTCTTTTAGTCTTTCATAGTTTTCAAAACTCACGCAAAACTCATCTTCATCAAGAATCTTTATTTTTAGATTTTTAAAGTACTCGTCAGACGAATTCAATTTACTATTGAAATATGTCTCATCGACACGAACATCACCATAAAGTAAATCCAACGTTTCCTTGGTATCAAAAAGTTTCATGGTAAGTTCAGTAGAACGAACCAAGCAAAACCCAGGATTCAAAATCTTCTTAAAATACTTTAGTTCTTCTTTTTCACGTACATTTGACTGAATAATCAAATCATATTCTTCAAACTCCTTTAGCAAATATTCCATCGGGTTTTTCAAGAATACAACATCTGGGTCAGTAAACAGACAACTTCTTCCCTGTTCAAGTATTCCATGAATCCTATTCAACTTATCATACTCGGTATTCTTTTCCAACCCCTCAATTCCAACGAACCCAGTCGATGCAGGAACTCCCACCAAATCAAGAGATTTCTTTAGATTGTTAATTATCTTTCGATGTAACGAACCTTCGTGTGTAGCACTCATTGTAATAAACTCAATTCCACGTCTATGCAGATCAATCATAGGTTCTACTGCCTTTTCCCACATGATGTTTGAAACTTGTTTTCTCGTAAGCAAATCTGGGTCTTCCTGTACAACAAACCTTGGGTGTGTTGCATAAGACCCATATGACAATCCAAACTTTTTGCCTCGTTTGTAAACTTGATCAATCGGCATCTTATTGTTCTTTAATATCTTCGCAACTTCCTTGCAATATTTGCCATTGATTGCATATGCATGTGCCTGACACATTGATGCATTTATCAAATGTTCGTTTTCCACGTCATAAACCATGTGGGGAATTCCACCCATATAAAATAACTTCCAATCAACTGTATCAAGAGTTTCAATTGATTTCTGCATCAATTCCAAATCCGTGTTTATAAAATCCACGTCACTTTCAAAAATGAATACGTTTTCAAGGCCTTGTTTATGGGTATCCATAATAATCCTAAAATGACAATAGTCCGTTCGATTCCAACCTTCACCAAATTCAGAGTTAACCCAATCCAAGTCGATCACCTCGTCAAACTTTTCAACTCTATCAAGAATGCCAACTTTTTCAAATTGAGTTACTGCGTGTTTCCACCTTTCGGTTTCGTGCTTGGCACACACGCAATAAATTTTATCAAAGTAATCAAATGGATTTTTCATCTATGCGATCCTCATTAATCAATTTCCAAAGTTCATCAAGTGTTTGAGAACCCACTCCTGGCCATGGCCCGTGAAATATACAGGGATTCGTATTTGTTATTTGATTATACAATCTACCACTCTGATATACCTCATTTCTCAACCTATCGAGTCCACTATTAATAATATACTTTCTTCTTAATTTATTCATGTTACGAAAATACTGAAATACCACATCCGTCCAGAATATCCTACATTCGTAATCCAGTTTAATCTTTCCTGGATTTTCCACAAAGTATTTTCCAATAAATCCTTGATCGCACGTTACATCATCTTCCTTATCCTCGTAGTCATATTCAAAAATAACCTCAAACATTTCCTTGATATTTTTTGCATATCCTATCATACAACCAGAATTCAAATACTTGAAGTGCCTATCCTTTCCAAGTCTCCTATAGTGTGTTTTATATTCCGAAAAATGATGGTCATACCAATATTCCGCAGAAAACACAATCGGAGCATTCATTGCCAAAAACTTTTCTTCAATCTCTCTTGCATCCGTCAAGTATATCACATCAAACGCATCTGTACAAACCACCAATTCGTCGTCATCAAGTTCGCATACCCTTTCATACAACCAAAGATTTTTTCCATTATAGTCACCCCCCTCGTCCAATTCCCTACCAACACCTATCGGTTCTACGGAAATCCCGTGCATGGTAGCAGATTGCATCAATCTATTCAGTCGTTCATCTGTTGCCTCGTTGCTCCAAGTAAAAAATCTCATCCGGGACGGTTCATCTGATGTCCGAATTCTTCTGCTAACCCTATTCAAATAAACACTCATCTTGTCAATTTTATCACCATCGGCATTTCCTGGACCACCGGCAAAATGAGAAATCACTTGGTTACCACTTTCAGTTGGATTCTTCACCACACACTCGGTTAACTTATCACCACTATAAGCATCACTCATTATTGCCTGATAGACAAGGAAACCCTGCTCCAGAGTTTCGGGGATCTGTTCCGTGGAATTCATGTAGGTTTCAATGTGCTTCAAAGTTTTTTCAAATATCATTCTCACTTCGGCACAATTATTAAACAACAGCACACCTGATGAAAACCCAAGAGTATTTTCGTCAACTTCTTCAAAGTCAAAAAATTGACCTCCCCAGAAAAATTCACCTCCAAAATTAAGACCAATTTCCTCCTCCTGCAGTGCATATAATTTATTTTCGAGTTCCAACTCAAATACTTCATCCAAATTATTCTCTATAAGAATGTCGGTGTCCAAATATAAAATTTTATCATATTCATCAATACCTCCCCACTCCCAAAGTCGTAAACGCATTTGGGCCGCATCAAGAATAAAATTAATAACTTTTTGTCTGCTCCCCAACCTTTCTGGAAACCCATCCAAATACATAAAACTCATGCAGTGTACCCTCACATTCACACCAACCCCCACAAAAATATTCTCAATGGCCACAACCTGATCCTCCAGTGTAAAAATCAGTATATCAAACCTAGACATATCAGTTTTAGAGATGACGAGAGACTTGACAAGTAATCTCAGCATATCAACATACAAATCTCCGTAAACCGACAAATATACTAACTTTTTCATTTTCTCAAACTTTCACAAATTGCCAAAGTGTCCGTTGGCATTGAATAACACCCATACCCCAAATTCTTCAAATAATCCACCGCCTCCATTGGATTTTCCAAATGCTTATGCTCATATAAAATCATCGAGGGAGTGATTTTATTAAAATCTATGCTCTTGATAATTTCAAGATCATATCCCTCGGTGTCGATGTGCAACAAATCAATCTGATTTACACCTTCAACAAGTGAATCAAAGGTTATGGTTTTAATCTCCTCCTCCTTAAAATACTTATCAAATTCAGGGATGTCTTGTCTATGACTTAAAACAACATCCTTGTTAAAAGACCCAAGTTGATTATACCAGAATGGATTTTTTGGATTGGAATGCTTCTCAATACTATAAAACTTCATTGTTCCTCCTTCACAAGAAATCGCAACATTCTTAAAAACCAAATTACCACACCCCTCATAATTTTTTTTCAACTCTTTATACAGATACGGAACTGGTTCAACTAGTATTCCCGACCAATTGTATTTCTCAATATACTCGTACAATGGGTCATTTCCACCACCAATGCCATCATGTGAACCAATCTGTACAAAAAAGAAATCTTCTTTGTCTCCAATCTTTTCAATTATTTCATTAAATTCATTCATATACAATACCTCACTATTAAAATTCAGGTAATATCTTAAATATATTTGACATATTCTTACCTTCGCAGGTGGGATGTTTTGCACCCACCACAGATTCGAACACATCCCATGTTTCATATGTAAATACCTCACTCCCGTTATGCAGTAATCCAGATAGCATTGAAAATGTACTGCGACTCATAATTAATATATCACAATTCATCATCAACCATAAATCATGTTCAACATCTTCATTCCCCATGATATCGCACTCAACACCACTTTGTTTTATTGCATGTCTACAAAGCAATCTATCATGTTCAGTGGGTGTAGTTACTATTTGAAAATTATGATTGGGAAAATTATAGTTTAAATATTTTAATAAATCTACTAATCTTTCCACTCCAATGAATTGCTGATAATCAGTGCCGTTACTGCTGTTCGTGTTGTCTGGGTATTCACTATTATCATATATGTCATCTAATCTAACATGTATTATTATGGTCGTACTTGGTTCGTAATTTATTGCCCAATTATCCGACCTTGCCCGATTTTCAAACTTATTAAAGAATTTTTTACTAAGTCCCGTATCTTTTAGTACGTCGGGAAGAGGTTTATTATTAGAATACTTCATTAATGAATTTACGGTGGGCCAAAGAAAATTCTCCACTCCCATGATGTTGAGGTTTTCGGTGTCTCGTGGACGCCAGGCCGCATTGAGTGTGGAATTCTCCAAAATTATGTCATGGATAATACTATTTGTATAGTCCTCGGACCAGTGCGGAGGACCACAACCACTACAATCATGAAATAATTTTTTATGTGAAATGTGTGCGTATGCAATCGATGCCAACCAGGGAATTCCAATTGCCCCATATCGGCCGTTACCCGATGTTATATACACTCCAGTACTCATCTATAATGCCCCGACTCATCATCCATATCAGAAAGTTCTTTACGCAACGCATCAAGTTCTTGTTGTATTGTGAGAATTTTCCCATCTCTTTCAAAAAGCATGGCAAGTTGTCCCAGTTTCTTCAATCTACCACACAGATTGCCATGAGCATAAATACCATGATTTTGTATATGTATTTTTGCGTCATCCGTTGAATTCTCAGTGTTCCGACCACCTAGATGTGGATGCTTTTTACAAAATTCCTCCATGTGTTCACGATACTCGACATCTACCCTATCGGTTCCCCAGTGATAATAAACTTTTCCATTAAATTTTTCATAATCGAGTTTTGCTAAATCAAAATAAGATTCCGTATCTTCTGGTGTTGCACAATCAAAAGCAAGACATGCCAATCGTGAGAAGGCCACTGACTTTTTGGAAATATAAGTTTGTGCATTAAATGCCATTACACAATCAACATCTAACAAAACCCCGTATAAAACGGCGGCAAATGCTCCCAACGAAGCACCCGTCATAATCACTCTGTCACATCCCGAATCCTCTATAATCTTAAAAAGAAACTCCACGTGAGAATTAACTCCACCCTCGATTACATTTCCACTTTCGTCATACCAGTTCCCCATATAATAAGAGTTAAAATGATCTCTCAAATGCAGTGTTTTTACAGATGTGTCCTTAAAAAATTTCACCCACTCAAATCTACCACCTTCCTGTCTGTCAAATTCAGATTGGGCCGCACAGCATATCACAAGTGTTTTATGATTTGTATCAAAATTGTGCTTCAATATACTCGTTTTCATCTATAATGTCCCTCTCCAATTCCGGCATAATAACCGATAAGTTCTTGTTTTTTCATTTGCTTGAAAACGGAAATCTTCTTCACCATTTCCTTCCATTGCTCTCTATCATTAAGTCGTGCAAGTTTTCTATGTGCCTTGGTGTCGTGATCCAAGTGATACATATCATACGGTGACCTTCCGACTTCCAAACCGAACTTATCCACCTTGCTCCGCATCAACTCATCCTCGGGACACCAAGAACCGATTGACGGTTCCCATCCATACACTTGATAAAAACCCTTTCTTGACATGATACAGACTCCTCCAGCACCATTGTCGGCAACCCTTGGTCTGTTCCTTCCAATCCACTCGTCCTTCAGTTCTCCTCCCTTGATAACTTCCTTTGTTCCATCCCTTGAAATGTTCAGAAACTTTTGTGACGGAATATAAAAATCATAACCCTCCACAAGTTCCTCAAAGTTCTTCAACAAGTCCTCGTGGAGCATGATGTCATTGTCTGAAAAGATGATGTATTGACCTTCACCCTCTCTCGCACCCTCATTGAAACCGAACCCACGACTATAATCATATGGTTCTGGAGTCTTTCGCAGAAGATGTCGTTCCACCTCCAAGTCGGTTAAGTCCGACTCGGTGTTTTGCTCAACAATCGTAATCTCTCCTTGTGGGAGGAGTTCTTGATACCTCTTAACGATGAACCGAAGGTTTCTATCCCTCGACTCATGTGTGTTTGAGTGTCCTATTATTATGTCAATTTTCATACTATTATCCCATCGAAATGCTGGGCAAGAACACCCCAATTTTTTAACTTCTTGCACAATTTTGAATGGCTGCTGATCGTAGGATGGTCGATAATGGCAATTGAACCATTTTTATCATATGTCTCCCGAAATTCCTTTATATGATCAATATACCGCATATCCCTCCATGCAGTACTCCAGTGAAATTGCAGTTTGCCAGTAAAGTTGTCATAGTTCAAGTCGGCCAAATCAAAATATCGTTCCTGATCCTCTCCACTTGCCGCTCGCCTTGCCCACTCTGCCAAATGAGGTCTATCGTTCTTTCCATGTCTGGGATGCTCTCTGATAAAGGTTTGTGAACTGTATGCCAATGCATAATCCACATTCAACAAAACACCATACAATGCGGCCGCATAACCCCCCAACGAGGAGCCTGTCATAATAACCCTTTCGCACTTCGATTCTTCAATTATCCCTCGAAACAATTCAACATGAGAATCAACCCCACTTGATATTACCTCACCACCTTCACCATACAAATTTCCCATATAATATGCCTTCTGAACATCTCGTACACAGACAACCTTAACTGGCCTCTCACTAAAAAAATTTACCCACTCAAATCCCACGACCTGTGCTATACCCTGACCTGCAAACGACATGACCAAGGTTTTTGCTTCGTCGTTTTCAAATCCACTTTTTAAAATACTTCCCTCCATCACTCGGGCTGCTCCGTATTGTTTTCATCCACACCAATTCTAAGACTTCGGTTCGTTCTTGTTCTTGACAAGTCACTCACCACGTCATATTGAGAAGTAAACGAAGGAACGCACGTATATGCCGTTGGACATAGGATATGCTGATAGTACTTGTCTGCACCTCCTGTCTTTCCCCCAAATCTTTCGTTTACGATATCCCAAAGACCATTGTTGTAATCGTCCCATATCCTATCAAAAATCGTAGAACGAACAACATACGACTGGGCCCAACCAACCGACCTGCACTTCATCAAATAATCAAATTCCTCATTATACTCACCTTGCCACTCTTCCTTCAAACGATTGTAAAGTTTTCTTGGTAATATTCTCCTCTCAAGACCTCCCAAATAAAAAAACTCCCAATCATCGTCTCGTCTCAAAACCTCAAGTGACTTTTCAAGTTTTCGTTCGTCATAGCATTTTAGAAAGGCAACGTCATCCTCAAATATCAAAACATTATCCAAACCACGTTCCCTTGCCGAAAAGATACACTGCAAATGACTTTCGTAGCAACCCTTCTCCGCATGGTCGTCCTCAATTGCACTAAACCTCGTCACCTTATCAAGAATACCAATCTTGTCAAATTCCTTTTGGGACAGTTCCCATCTATCCTCTCGTCTATCAAGATTTATGCAATATATCTCATCAAAATAATCAAATGGTTTCATCATCCAGTCCTCCCTTATTATAATAAATATGAGATTCCTCGAAAGATTGTCCAAAATATTCAAGTGAAAATCTTGTTTTATCCATGCTCTGCAAATAATCGTGTGCATCAAACAATCTACTCATGTCCGACAACATCCCACATACCTCATCCCTATTCTCAAAATACAAAGGATAGTCCTCCCCAAGATACTCAACCACACCATCCAACTTATTGACAATCAATGGTGTATTCATCAGAATCGCATCAAGAACCGTGTTATTCGCCGAGACCTCGCACAACTCCATATACAATATGTTTCTGGACAACATACCAACATACTCCTCAAAAGGAAGATGGGGAACTCTATCAACGGAATTCCTCTCATGTCTGTCCACCCAGACCCCATCGGTCTTTCCAAATAATTTTAAATACCATCGTTGCCTATCATCAAACGGAGCAATCGTTTTCTTGAACTCATACGGAACTTCCAACTTAAAAATTGAATAGGGAATCCGCAACCAATGGCCAGTTTGGATTATTCGTTTATCCTCGTTCTCCACGAAGGCATCCCACGAAAAT
>Ga0209362_1001226_pt1 | contig 20865 bp, 18 predicted proteins | sample SaaInlV_165m_DNA_FD_184680 | JGI IMG/M metagenome (GOLD analysis project Ga0209362, IMG submission 184680) | Marine microbial communities from expanding oxygen minimum zones in the Saanich Inlet - Saanich Inlet SI037_S3LV_110m_DNA (SPAdes)... | ecosystem: Environmental > Aquatic > Marine >...
TTTTGTACGGTTCCAACGCCATCGGCGGAGCGGTCAACATCATTGACCGCAGCATTCCCACTCGCTCCTTCGCCGGTTCTCCGGGGGCAGTCTTTCGTACTGGCTACAACAGCGTGAACGATGGTTGGAACGTTGGCGGAATGGGCTTTGCGGGCACGGAATCCCTCAGCTTTCAAATCAACGGGTCCAATAGGGATTACGATAATTACGATTCCCCCGTCGGCAAGATCGCCAACAGCATGGGAGAAAGTCATTCCTATGGGCTGGGGGGGGCTCGCATTTGGGACAACGGCTACGCAGGTATGAGCTTTTCCTCGCTGGAAAACATCTACGGAGTCCCTGGTGAACATGCGGATCTCGAAACCCGAATCGAAATGGAAAGCGATCGCTTTCAGGCTCGTTCCGAGTTCGATGTCACGGGTTCGGACTTCCTGAAAAGCGTGCAATTGACTTTGGGCTACGGGGACTATCTCCACAATGAAATCGGCAAGGAAGACGAAAACGCCACTGAAACGGAAACGCACTCCACTTTCATCCGGGATGGATTCGAGACTAGAATTGCCTTTGTGCATGAGCTAGGCTCCCTGCGCGGTGTATTTGGCTTTCACGGCCTTTTCGACAACCTCAAGATTGCTGGGGAAGGCAGCATTTTTGGCGGGGACGAGGCAAACGGAACCATCGGCGCCATCTCGGGAGAGGATTCTAGCAGGATTGCCTTCTTCCTTATGGAGGAATTCGATCTCGGGGACACCACTCTGGTCAACGCCGGCATCCGTTGGGAAAACCATGATCGCGACTTGCAAGGTGAAAAGGATACCGACGAGTCCATCTTCAGCGCGGCCGGCGGCATTTCCCAACAACTCGGCGAAGAATGGACGCTCAGCGGCAATCTCAATTACACGGAACGTACTCCGGAGACTGCGGAATTGTACAGCTTCGGGCCCCACCACGGCACGGAATCATTTGAAATCGGCAACCCCGCCCTAAAGAACGAGACCGCAACCGGCGTGGAAGTCATCCTGCGGCGCAACATCGGCAAGGTCACGGGACAACTCTCCGCCTTCCACACCCAATTTGACAATTACGTCTTCCTAGAGGCCAACGGCAATGAACGGTTAGTACACGGAGAAGACATGCGTGAAATGCAGTATGAAGGCGCCAAGGCCGAGTTCAGGGGACTGGAGGCCGAGATCGACTGGCTTGCTCTGGAGAATCCCGGCTGGTCGCTCCTGCTCTCCGCATACGGCGACATGGTGCGTGGAAAGAACGAGACCGAAGGAACCTACCTGCCTCGGATTCCTGCCTCCAGACTGGGTGTCGGCTTTGAAATCCAAGCAGATAGGCTGACCTTTGGCATGGATCTCAATCACGCCTTCAAACAGGACGAGATACCCGTGCATGAAGAGGAAACCGGCGGTGGAGGTGGTCATGACGATCATGATCACGAGCCTACGCCCACGGCCTCCCATTCCCTGCTGAACGCCTACGCCAGTTATGATCTCAGCATGGGAGACGCCGCAGGCCAAATCTTCCTTCGCGGGCACAACCTTACTGATGAGCTAGCCCGCCTTCACTCCTCCTTGCTCAAGGATTCCGCCCCTTTGCCCGGGGCAGGAGTTGAGATAGGCCTGAGGCTTGATTTTTAGTGCACGGAATTCGGACTCTCGACAACCGAATGGATGGATGCAAAGAGGACAAATAAAAGGAATCTGGCAATCATGGAGGTGATCCTGGGACGGTAAAAAAAAGGGAATCAACTGTCGATCAATGGGAATGACCAAGGTTGAGCTGAACGGATTTGCTTGCCGCCAGATCAATGCCCTTGGCGTCCAATCGAGCCTCTACCCTCCACTTTATTCGCGTCCGTCTGTCGCTTAGCAACCTAAAGGCCGAAACCAAGGTTTGCCCGATTCCCGAATTCATGAATTCGGGAGATTGCATGTTGGGGGTTGAGATTTGAAAGTCATATTTCGCGAAATACCCTCCCGGATATTCGCGAGCGTTTTCCACCGTGATCTGGTCACAATAAATCTCGTCTCTCCTCGTTCTTTTTTTGTCGCCATCTCGGATTTCAGTTTCTTTCACTCCCCTAAGAGTAACAATCAACTGGTTTCCTTGAATAGCCTTCTTCGTCACGAGGTCAAAACTTCCGGAAATAACCTGTCCGGCGCCAAAGGAAGCTTGTGGTATGGTCAGTTTGATAGAACCGCGTAAAAATCTCATCACAAAATAAATAACTGCACCGATCAGTAGAAGTGCCAAGACGGCGCAAATGATGATTGAGAGAGTGTTTTCGGGCATGTCGTTACTTTCTTTAACCTTAAGTTGGTAGAATCCTAAAAAATGAGAGTTCTCCTTTAGAGGACTCTTGTCGTATTATCAATAAGTTAGCTTCACTGCTTTTTTAAAGCGAAAGCTAAAATGCTTTTGATTGTGACTGGGCGCAGTCAACTACGACTGAATACTTTTTTATAGAGTATGTAGGCCAAGAATGCACCTATGACCTGAGCGGCGCAAAAAGCCATCACGTCGTCCGGACTTATGCCGGCAAACGTGTTCGAGAAAGCCCTACCAATTGTTCCCGCTGGGTTGGCAAAGGATGTGGAAGAGGTAAACCAGTAGGCTGCCCCGATGTAGGCGGCCACCATTCCGGCCACTTTTTCCACTGATGCCAAAAGAATGACAAGCAAGAGGCCGAATGTCGCAAAGATTTCACTTGCGAACAGATTCGGTCCCGATCTGGCTTTCTCGGAGAAGTTCACGGGATCAATTTCGAACATATAGTTGGCGAGCATTACGCCTAGAATGGCTCCCGCAATCTGAAGAGCAACGAAGACGGCGCAAGTCTTGACGGAGATTTCCCCCTTTAAGCAAAAAACAAAGGAAACGGCGGGATTGAAATGGGTGCTGAATGGCTGAAACGAACTAATTAAAAAATAAAGGGCAAAGACCGTGGCCAGAGTATTGGTGAGCAAAGTTACCTGGTCGCTTGTATCGTTCAGGTTCTCGCCCATTATTCCCGAACCAACCACTGCGCAGAATAATATTCCCGTTCCTAGAAACTCTGAAATGTATTTGGCCATATAATTATGAAATCAGATTTCTCTAGTAATTTGACCATGAATTTTCAACAGCCATTATCCTACGCATTTCACTGGGTGTCGTCGAAGGCTTATATCCCGATAGTATCTAAAGGTTTTCCTGACGTGTCGCTTCTGTTAATATTTGCACTGTTTTCAGGCGTGCCGAGTCATACGACACTATACTTATAATCGACTGGCTTGGTAACGATAGACCCAGACGGTGGTATCCTCGATTATCACGAATACGTTATGGACTGGGTCGAAGTAGGCTAGGCGCTTCTTACCTGTCGGCATGGGATCGCCTTCGGGGGCGAGCTTGGTCCATTTGCGCCGATCGGGGTCGTAGCTCCATAGCGTATTGGTCTTGAATTCCACCGATAGACCGTGTCCGCTGACAGGATCGTGGTACATTGGAGAATAAGCGTCATGGCCGTAAAAAACCTCTTTTGACTCCTTGTCCATGGACAGGATCTTTTCCCACCGGTTGGTTGCCGGGGTATAATGAAAAGTTTCCTTGTGGCGCTGGGCCACGAGGATACGGCGCTTGGGGTCGTAATAACCGACTTGCTCGGGCATGGGCGCCTGTTTTTCGAACTTCGCGGTCGAGCCATTGGTCTGGAGGTTCCTCCATGCCCCGGACTTGGCATCATAGAGCCAAGAGGCCCGCATTTGCCAATTATTGGCATGCCAAAGGGTGCCTTTCAGTTCGGGAACGTATTCCAGCCAACCCCCGAAGATCGGCCTTGGGACCGGGCCCGGGGACGGCGTCTTGAGCATCTTCCACCGTCTCGACGCGGGTGAGAACCCCCACAGCGGGGGACCTGTATAAAGCTTGTCGGGATCGCCGCCAAGCAACTCCACCATCTTCTTCTTGTTGGTCACCCAAGTGTTCATGAAGAGCATCATTTTTTGCTCGGGGTCATAAGTCAGGCCCCACCAGGTGTGGGCGATTACGGCGGGTCCGCCCCGCTTCGTGATGAGTATGCCGTCCTTGAATTCGACGTCGCTGAAATCCTTGCCCAAGCCCGTGTAGTCACGGGGGTTGTCCGGTGCGTAGAGCATGAACCAGGTGAGTCTGGACAAATCGAATTCCCAGACATCGTTGAGACGGTGCGGCGCACCATGGTTGGCTCCGCAGAACAGGACGCGCCGCCGCTCCGGAGCCCAAACCATTTTGATTGTGAAATCCCGACCTCGAGGTCCTGTCTTGTGCAGCTTCCACCGCTTGCTCACCTCGTTGAAATTCCCCATCACCTTGGCCTCGCCAAGGTAGACGGCCTCGTTGGGTTTTAATGCTTTGATCCTTTTTGCATTGAATAAATCTTTTGCTTCCAAGCCAAGTGCCCCACCGAGAAAAAAGATGAATCCCAGCAGACCGCAACGGGTAAGCGGATTTACGAAATTCATTGGGTTCATGTCTTAAGTCGGCATCGCTTAGTCGTACATTACCTTGGTGTAGACTTGAGGTAACTGGCGATGGCTTGGCCTAGGGCGGCTCCGTAATTCAGGTAACCGTCTTGGGTGGAGTGGGGGGAGTTCCAAGTCGTTTCCAAGGTCAGGTGGACGGAGCGCGAGGCGGTGTTTTCGGCCACCCAATTCTTACTTATGCGTCGCCAGAGGGGATGGTAGCCCGCTCCGGTCACCCGTACCTTCTCGGAAAACCCCAGCGGCTGTTTGCCCAAGGTCTTCAGGCAATGCTCGTGGAAGCGCTTTTGGTTCTCCTTGCTTTTTGGGTTCAGGTGCGAGTCGGGGGAGCCGAAGAAGAAGGGTTTGCCGTCTCCGGGGCCAGGGTTGTGCAGGTCGAGGAAGAGAGCGAATGAGCGTTCCTCGTTCAGGCGCTTGATCCAGTTTTGTGCGGCGGCTACCTCGGGGTAGCGAGGATGGTCGCTCCAGTCTCGGTTGTGGTCATGCGGAATTTGGTTTTTGCCGCCTGCCCCGCGCTCGACGTTGTCAACGTCCATGATCGGCACGATATGGATGCGAGCCGTTTGCCTCAAATTTACGGCAGCTTCATCGTCCGAGGTCACCCATTCGACGAGGCCTTGGCAGACCCAACTGGAGCCTGCCTCCCAGGCGTGCTGGCGTGCCTGGATCCAGAGGGCGGGCTGCTTGTCGTTGCCCTTGGGGTTCCAGCGTAGCGCGGGCACCTCATTGCCTTCCCGGCTTTTGCAAAGTACGTAGCCCTCGGCCCCCACCTTGGCCTTGGTTGTGTTTTCGACGAGACGCCTGGCATCGGCGAGGACGTAAGACGGTCCCCACGCGAACCAAGTGGTTTCCGCAGGCATCTTTATTTCATAGGTGTGCAATTTTCCCGATCGCTTGCCGGGCGCGCTATGCTTCCAGGTCTTGCCGTCGGAGCTGATGGAAGCTCGCTTCGGTACGGCGAAACCCGAACCCTGCAAGCCCAGTCTCCAGACCTCGCCAGGTTTAAGCCCCGACACCTTGAAAGACCACCAACAGGCCCAACCTTTGTTTTTGTAATTCATGGGGCGAAACCGAAGGGTACGCGCCTCCTCGTCCAGGGCATCGACTACCACGGATCCTCCGGGGAAGTCGGATTTCACTTCCACCTTGGCTTTCAATGCAATGCATCCGAAGATGAGAGCCAGTGCCGATCTTGTTGCGCCTGGCATGATGCGGTAGCTCACACTGTTCCCTGAGGGTTTTACAAAGGGCTATGAGCAGAAGCTAAACTACCTTCTGCCCTTCACGCTCCACTTCACGTTGGAACGCAAGGCGAAGACCTTGGCGTGGGGCCGCAGGTCACGCGTCCTTCCAAATTGCCTCGAAAAGGTGATTTGTTCGGGAAAAGACTCGGCCACGGTGTAATTCAACTGATCTCCTCCCGAGCCCCGCCAGGCAAAGACGAGCACGACCTGCTTCTTGAAATCGACTGCCTTGACCAGTGCCGCGGTCGCTTCTTTGCCCAAATGCTTGGCCGCCTCTTCCTTGGATTTGACGACAATCGGCTTGTTGAAGTTCGAGTTCTTGAAAATACTGCTATCGGGCTTCGCCTTGATTGAAACTATGGCCTCTTGAGCCGATGCCATCCCTACCATCATGCAGGCTGCGGCGATTCCAGTTATCCAGCGAATCATGTTTTTACTACTTTGGTATGGTTTCATATTTTTGTCTTTGGTTACTTTGCTGATTTGAAAGGTAGGGTTTTACCTAGATTGTCCTGAGTCATCGTCAAGATTCAATGCATTGTTGTTCAGTAGTTTGTGAGTGTCCGGAAGTTGTTCTTGAAACTCCTGTTTTCGACGGTCGTGTTACAAATTAGGGTTACAAAAAGTTGTCATGACCCTGCTATTGGGGTTGGGAAGAATTATTTAAACAGTTCAACGAGGACAGGCCGATGATCAGAAGCGACTTTTTCTTCAATCACCTGATGCTTGAAGCGAGTGAAGTTTAGATTCTTTGACATAATGAAATCTATTTCAACATTCGGATCTTTTGATGGAAATGTATTCGTCTTGGAATGAGCCAAAATACGAAAACCTGCATTCAAAAGGAGATCAACCGAATCTGTGCTTCTGCCAGCATTAAAATCCCCTGCCAACACCACTGGACTAGATTTCCCGCCGAGTGCCTCCAACAGTCCGCGGCATTGGTTAATTCGAATAGTCTCTTTCGTCCAATCGTGATGAATGCCGAACAAACGAATTTCACCCCAATCCTGACCTGGGTCAACTCGCACTTCCAAAGTGCATCGAGGCTCGGCTCCGCGGGGGAGGACATGAACTTGGTGAGCAACAACAGGAAATTTTGATAGAACTGCCATTCCATACTCCCCTCCTTGGAAATCCATAAATTTGCCAAATCGCCCCTCCATTTTCAGCATCTCAGCTAATTTTTGGGTCAAATCAATGTACCCGCTCCTCGTACAGTTTTTATCAACTTCCTGTAAGGTAACGAGATCTGGAGATAAGGAACGAATGACTTTAGCCGTTCTTTTCAAATCTACACGACCGTCCATTCCCCGACCATGCTTTATGTTATAGGATAATATTTTAAGGGAATTTCTTTCCCCCAAAGCGTTGTCCTTTCCAAAAATAAATAGGCTCGAGCCTAAAACCCCAAAAAAAATAATCCGGATATTGATTTTTAACATTCCTACTACCGGCAATCTTAATTCAATTGCGGCTTTGCGATGTTATTCTCCAGAGGGCCTCGTGGGTGCGAATGAATAAGTCGCCATCCGCCACTGCGATGGAGGAGTTGGTGCGTTCCTCCAGTTCGTTCAGAGCCAAGGACTCAAACTGTTCGGGCGATGCCTTGAAAACGGTGGTGTTCCCGGTTTGGCTCAAGGCGTAGATGAGGTCGCCCGCGAGCATAAAGGAACCCCAGGAATTACCCCTGCCGGGCAAGCGGGCCTTCCACTTGGTGTCACCGGTGGCGAAATCAATGCAATAGGCGATGCCTCCCGCGTCCTGCATGTAAAGATGTCCATCCTTGGCCACGCCGGAGCCGATTCCACCGTGGTGCCGGATCTCCTGCCAAAGGCGTTTTCCCGTGACGTTTCCTTTCCCTCCTGTCCGTACTCCGATGGAATTGCCATAGTATCCGCCCATGGCGACCAACATGCCATTATGGTGAACGGGAGAGGTGTAGACCAAAGGATTGAGCCCTTCGCATGACCAGAGTTCCTTTCCGGTCTTCGGGTCGAAGGCCTTCATTGCCATGGGAAAGCTCATGATCAGCTCGTGCCTGTCGCCCGCCTTGACGATGATCGGCGTACCGAAGGCTCCGATGATTCCACCGTCGGACTGGCCGCGGAACCCGTCGGTACGCTTGCCCGGTTTCCAGATCGGCTCGTCGAAACGCCAAATGATTTCCCCGGTTTTCTTGTCCAGGGCGACCAAGGCAGGGCCCTTACCCGGGCCGTGGTAGTGGATGCAGAGATTTTCGTAGATCAGGGGGGAGCTTCCGTAGCCCCAGACATGATCGATTGTGCCGAGATCTTGCTGCCACAGTTCGCGACCGTCATGCGTGTAGCAGAAAATGCCCGCGGACCCATAGGCGACGATTACGCGTTCTCCGTCGGTGGCGGGCGAGGAGGAGCAAAAGTGGTTGGTGCGGTGAGTGCGTTCCTTCGCGTCGTACTCCACTGACTTTTCCCACAGCGTCTTGCCTGACTTACGGTCGAGGCAAAGCAGACCGCGAAGCTTTTTCTCGGTGTTGGGCTGGGTGAGGAAGATCCGATCGCCGGAGATCACGGGGCTCGAGTTTCCCGCTTCGGACAGAGCGACCCGCCATTTCACGTTTTTCTCCTTGTCCCATTCTGTTGGCAACTTGGTTTCGGTCGTTACCCCCGATCCCGCAAGGTCACCGCGCCAAAATGGCCAGTCGGCAAGTGAAGTGGAAACGAGCAGAAGAAACGATGGAGGGATGAGAGCTAGACTTTTCATAACTTTTAGTTTGATGACAAAATTCGGCCTGCGCCACAATTTTCAGGCATCTCGAAGATTAAAATTCGGGTCGAGGGAAATAGAAACAAGGCCCCTCACTTGTCCAATGGGCTCACTTGCTTGCCATCGAGCCAAGTGGAGAGGACCACGGTGGTTTTAACCTCGTCGACGGCGCAGGTCAGCAAGTCACGTTCGATGATGATGAAGTCCGCCCGCTTGCCCGGTTCGAGGGATCCGATTTCGGCTTCGTCCCGCATAAGCCAGGCATTGTTGATCGTGTAGAAACGGATCATTTCCCGTCGGTTGAGAGCCTGATGGGAGTGGATGGGTTCGTCCAACCAGCGGGCCTTGCGGGTGAGGGTGATCCACATGCCGAGGAAAGGATCGTACGGATTCACGCTGCGGAGTGGGCCGATGCGTTGCATATGGTCGCTTCCACCCCCAGCCTTGATTCCCGCGTCGAACAGGCTCTTGAGGGGAATGAAATGCTTGAGCCGCTCCTTTCCGAAATGCTTCTGTAGGGTCAAGCCGTCCTGATGCAGCCAGGCGGGCTGAAGATCAATGCCGAATCCCACTTTTCCGGCAAGTCGTATGGCTTCGGGGGTCATGAAGCTCGAATGCGTGATCGACGAGCGACTGGGGGCTACGGGCAAATCCTTGTCGATGCGCGCGTAAACGCGGGCGAGGGTGGTTGTGGCGGCATCGCCCTGGCAGTGGGCGGTGAAGGCCAGGTCGCGCTCCACGCAAGCCCGGGCCAAGGTTTCGAGTTGCTCCTCCTTGACGTACTGCATGCCGCGGTAGCGTGGATCCTTGATGCCGTAGATCTTGCTTTTCCCCCATGGCTTTTGGAAGTAGGCGCTGCCCGTGAGCATACCGCCATCTTGAAACACCTTCACCCCAATGATGCCGAAGCGCGGGTCAGGTTTTTTGAAATACGGATCGGCGGCGATGGCATCGAGCCGTTTCTCGATTTCCGCCTTGCCGCCCCCGGCACTGACCCCACGAGAGGCTCGGACCCGCAGAGTGAGCAGGTCTGCATCTAGCAGGCGCTCGTACTGGGTGCGGGCTCCGTTACCGCAATTGCGATCGATCACGCCGGTGATGCCTCGCCGATTATAGTCGTGGAAAAGCTTGATCAGTCGCTCGTCTCGGGCAGTTTCGTCCAATGACTTGCGGGTCGAGTTGGACTTGGATTTCAACACCTTGGAGGCTTGGCGCAGGATGCCGTTGGGTTCGCCCGTCTTCGGATCCACCATGACGTGCTCCGGGTGCTCGGCGGCAAAGGCCTTGTCTATTCCGTTTTCCTTGAGGGCAAGGGAGTTGGCGCTGCCATCAGGACCCGTGCGGAAGACCACGGGATGGTCCGGAGCCGCGGAATCGAGTTCCGCCCGTGACGGGTAGCGCTGTTCCTTCAGCCGGGTAATGAATACTTGAGAGAGCCGGATCCATTCGCCCTTGGGCACGACCTTGGCGCGTTTGCGGACGTAAACCAGGACGTCGGCGATGGTTTCCATGGGTGGAATTTCGTGGTTTGCCTCGAACATGCTGGCACCGGTCGGATGCACGTGGGAGTCAAGTAGACCGGGCAAGACCATTTTGTTCTCGAGGTCGATCACGCGGGTATCTCGATTGCCAAGTTTGCTTACCTCCGCGTTCAATCCGACTGCCTGCACCCGTCCGTCACGCACGGCCATGGCCTCGACCACTTGGAACTTTTCGTCAACCAATACGATCTTGCCGTTGCGCAGGATGAGATCAGCCGGTTCCTCGGCGAACAGTCCAAGACAGGTTAGGTGAAAGAGAAAGACAAGGGGTAATGAACGGATTACGGTCAGACTTTTCATGGTTTGCAATGTGGTGTCAAAATTCGGCATGCGCCACAATTTTCATGCTTATCCATCACAAAAAATTTGAGCAAAAGTGCGTGACTCGCTACCTTCACTGCTCGCAGAAAAAAAAAACGGCGGAGACCTTTCCGGTAAAGCCGGCCGTGTCGATTCAGCGCCCGTCCTTCGCTTGAACGGCAGTGAAAAGTCCGAGGGACAGGAACAATAGGGAGAGGTTTGGAGAAATCTTCATTTGCTCTACGATTCAGCTGTTCCTTTGAACGATCATGGATTGGGGGGCAACTCGATACAATCGATGATAACGTATCCGTCCGTGTCCTTATGGCTTTGAGTTGGCGGTTTGCTTCTTCTTGCCGCGCCAGGCAAGGACCCGTTCGGGCGCTCTCTCGTACAGGTCGGCGCACATGCGCGAAACGTTTTGGCCGAGCCAGCCGACGAGAGGAACTTGGGACAGTTCGGGTCGATTTAGCTTCTCACCTGCGTGATCGAGGTAACGGAGTAGCAAGCCCATGTCCTGCATCTCATGGCCGAACTTGTAGCGACCGTTGCGCTTGTCGTTGACCCCGAGGTCGTACTCGAAGGGCCAAGGCACAGTGACGAGGGCGAAGTTCCAGAGGTCGGCCAATTCGCGGGGGTCGCCGCTGTGGAAGACGAAGCAGACGAATACGCCCCGTACGGGCTTGCTTTGGTCGGGCAGGTGAAGATGTATGCGATCCTTGATTTCGCGAACCTCGCTCCAAGTCGGCTTGTCGTCCAGCATGGACAAGGGGAACCAGCCAGGAGGGGATTTCTCGGCCGCCACCGCTTGCGTGGCGCATGCGATGAAGAGAAACGAAACGAGCAGTTTGGCTTTCATGACTGTTCACCAGAGTTTCTTAAATGATCCCTTAGAGGCAACGAAACAATATTGATTGCATGCAACTTTCATGCATTGGAAAAGCTATTGGGTTGTTGTTGCGCCAAGGAGTCATTGGCCTTTCGACTTATGCGATGATCTCTTTGATGGGGTGGCCGAAGTCCATTTCGAGGCGTTTGTGGCCAGGGACTTCCATGGCGTGTGAGTCGAGGCCCAGCTGGTGCAGGATGGTGGCGTGCGCGTCGGTGACGTAGTGGGGATTTTCGGTGGGATGGAAGCCGATGTCGTCGGTGGCCCCGTGTGTCACGCCGCCCTTGATCCCGCCGCCCGCCATCCAGATGCTGAAGGCGTAGGGGTGGTGGTCGCGGCCGTTCGAGCCTTGAGAGCCGGGGGTGCGGCCGAATTCGGTGGCGAAGACGACGAGGGTTTCGTCGAGCAGGCCACGTGACTTGAGGTCCTTCAAGAGGCCGGCGATAGGTCGGTCGACCTGCATGGCGAGCTTGGAGTGGCCGGACTTGAGGTTGGAGTGCTGGTCCCAAGCTCCCGCCGCGCCGTCGCCATGCATGATCTGGATGAAGCGTACCCCGCGTTCCACGAATCGCCTTGCGGCGAGCAGTTGCTGGCCGAAGGGGCGGGTCTCCTTTTGGTCGAAACCGTAGAGTTTCTTGGTCGCCTCGGTCTCCTTGTCGAAGTTCACCACACCGGGCACTGAGGTCTGCATACGGTAAGCCAGTTCGTAGGCCTTGATGCGGGCATCAAGCTTGGCGTCGTCCGGATGACGGTTGAGGCTCAGGCGGTTGAGCCGGTTTACCAGACCGAAGCCAAGACGTTGCTCTTCCGCGGTGAGGTCTCCCTGCGGTTTGGCATAGTCGAGCGGGTTCTTGGGGTCGATTTTCAATTTCACCTCGTCATAGGCCGGTCCTAGGTAATGTCCGTCGCTGCGGTCGAAGAAGCGCGGTCCCATGCCGATGAACTGCGGGAGGTTTTCGTTCAAGGTGCCGAGGCCCCAGTTGATCCAAGCGCCGATGGTGGGGACGCGGGGATCTAGCATGTGGCGGCCGGAATGGAATTGTACTTGGGCACCGTGGTTGTCATCGGTTGTCCACATGGAGCGGATGACTGCGATGTCGTCGATGCAGCTTCCGGTATGGGGGAACCAGTCGCTGACTTCGATGCCGCTCTGGCCGTATTTCTTGTAGCCCACCTGGAGGGGGTAAAGTTTGTTGCGTTGCTGGCCGTTGGCATCGTTAACGACCACTACCCGAACCTTCTTCAGAAGCTCGGGGTCCTGGACGTGCTTGAACTTCGTGTCGCCGATGGATTTTCCTGAAAGTTCATTGAGGGTCGGTTTTGGGTCGAAGCTCTCCATGTGGCTCACGCCGCCGCGCATGAAAAGCCAAATCACGCTTTTTGCCTTGGGGGCGACGTGGGGCAGGCCGTTCACGCCCAGTTCCGCCCCGCGGAGCATGGCGGACAGGGCGAGGGAGCCGAAACCCAGTCCCGAGCGACCCAGAAACAACCTGCGGTTCATGTCCATCATTTACCTGATCGAAACAAAGTCGTTGTGGTTAAGCAAGGCATGTACGAGTCCGCGCCGGGCTCGTTGGACTGGGTTGGCCTTCTTCGCCTTGGTGGCGGCGGCTTCCAAGTCGGCCTGGGCGGTCTCGCATTCCCGGCGTTCGGTGGCATCCAGCTTGCGTCCGAGGAGCAGCTCGAACACGCCGCCCACGAAATCCTCGCTTTCCACGCGATCCACAATCCTGCCCGCCATTTCGATGGCCAGTTTGGAGTTGGAGAGGGCCAGGGCCTGTTGGGGAGCGATGCTCTCGGAGCGGCGGTAGCATTGGAGGTGGTCGGCATCATCGAAGGTCTTGAGGAATTTGTCCTGCTGGTCGCGGGAGTGCTTGAAATAGAGGCTGCGGCGGCGAACGGAGTCGCCGGGATTGAGGGAAGGTCCTCCCCGAGTCAGGTCGAGGACGCCCGCCAGATGAAGCAAGCTGTCGCGTAGCACCTGCGACTCCATGCGACGGGCGTTCATGCGCCAGTAAAATTGGTTATCGGGGTCGGCGGCCAGGGTCTTGGCGTCTGCGCCTACGTTCGTGCTGTTAAGCTGATAAGCTTTCGAGGTGACGATTAAACGGTGCAGGTGGCGGAAGCTCCAGCCGTTTTGCATGAAGTCTGCGGCGAGATGATCCAGCAGGGGCTGTTGGGTGGGCGGCTTGGTTCGGAGGCCGAAGTCGTCCACGGTTTCCACCAGTGGCTCGCCGAAGTGGCGTAGCCAGACGTGATTGACTATGACGCGGGCGGTGAGCGGGTTTTTCGGAGAGGTGATCCAACGGGCCAGTGCCAGGCGCCGCCCCGTGCTTGTTTCGGGATAAGTCGCGGAATACTGAGGTTCCTTGTGGGCGGGGGTCTCGAGCGCTTTTCTCGATACGCGTGGGGGAGCATAGGTCGACTTGCCTTCCTTTGCCTCGGTCAGCTTTTTTTCCGCCTTGGCAATCTTGGCCTGGGCGGCCTTTACCTTGCCCGCGTCAGTGGAGAAGGCCCGCAATTCATATTCGCCTGACGCCTTGGTGGCTTCCGCCTCGAGCAGGGCGGCCCGTTGGGAGGCCTTTTTGTATGCGGTTTCGTCACCACGGACCTTTTCGGCGGCAAAGACCGCTTGCAGGGAAAGCAACTTGGCCTCGGCGGCGGCGAGCTTGGTCTCTGAAGCTTCCAAGGAATTGACGGGTTTCAATTCCGGCACCTTGTTCTTGGCATCGGTCAGTTCGAGCTTAGGTGGAAGACAGCGGATGGTGAAGTCGTCGAAGGCCACCGTCGCGTCGAAGCCCGAAAGCTCGAACTTTCCGCCGGGCTTGCGGTCGGGGAGAAGGTAGGCGACTTGAAACTTGTCGTTCAGCCAGACATTGACCAAACGGTCGCGGACCGCCAGTCGCAAGACGTAGGGCTTGCCGATTTCGATGGGTTGGGCGACCCGGCCTTCATTCGGGTAGGTGTTTTTGCCGCCACGGGTATAGGCCACGTGAAGTTTTGGGCCGGGAGCGTGGGCGCTGGTGTAGACGTAGTTGGCGTACTTGCGGTCGGGGCTGACGTCATAGCGGAAGGTGACTGACCTATAGGTGGCACCACCGGTGTGCTGGTAGCGGCAGGTCAATTCGAAATCGCGGGGAACCTCTGGGCGCAGGATCAACCGATCGGCGTCGCGCGTGGCGGTGGTCTGGTGGAGCGCGCCGTCCTTGAATTCCCATCCCTTGCCGACCATTTCCCATAGTTCGGGATTATGTTTGGCGAAGTCGTCCTGCACCGAGAACTCCAGTTGCTCCAATGCGGGCTTTTTTTCCTTTTTGGGTTCTGGCTTTTTCTTGGGCGCGGCGACGGCCTTCTTTCGCGCTTCGGCCAATTCCTTCTTCGCTTTCTGCACCTCGGCCCGGATATCTAAGAGCCGGTCTTCCATCACGTAGTCGCGCGATGCGGGGGCGTAGGCGTAAGGTGGTAGTTTGACCGGCTTGATGGCGGGCGCGAAACTCGCCAGTATGGCGGGAACCCCTGGCTCTATAAGGCGGGTCTTGTCGGGATCCTTGGGATTGCCGCGCAGGTGTAGGTAGGTCGGGGCGTCGAGATGGTCGTCGAACACGCGGGGCAGACCGTCTTTCTCGAAATCCGTCTCGCCGGGTACTGGGTCGAGACGGACCTGGTGCGGCTCGAAGATGGCACGGAAGCGGTAGTAGTCCTCCTGGGTGATGGGGTCGTACTTGTGGTCGTGGCACTTGGCGCAGTTCAGGGTGAGACCCACGAAAGCCTTGGCGGTGTGTTCGATTGTGGAATCCAACCAGGTGGTACGGTTGAAAAGGTAGTAGTTGCGGGCGAGAAAGCCCGAGGCTCGGAGCGTATCGGTGTCGTCGGGGGCCAGTTCGTCGGCGGCCAGCATTTCCTCAATCATGCGGTCGAAGCCCTTGTCGGCGTTGAGGGATTCCACGATCCAGTCGCGCCAGCGCCAAATGTGCTTCTGGCTGTTGCGAAGTTGCTTGCCGAGGCCGTACCAGTCTGAATAGCGCCAGACGTCCATCCAGTGTCGGGCCCAGCGCTCGCCGTGCTGGGGACTGGCGAGGAGTTCGTCCACGATGGATTTCCAAGGCCGGGTGTCCTCCAATTGTTCGCGGGTGGGTGGGAGACCGATGAGGTCGAGGTAGAGGCGGCGGATGAGAATCGTGCGTTCCGCCGCGGGCTGGGCCTTCAGTCCGAGCTTCCCCCGGCTTTTTTCCAGGAGGGCGTCTATGGGGTTGCCCGCATCGGCCGGCAAAGGCGTGCGGTTCGGCGTCTTGAAAGCCCAGTGCTCGCTAGGGCCTTGTGGAACAGGCTCATCGGCTGGCGCATTGGCTCCGTCGTCAATCCAACGGCGAAGCAAGACGATTTCCTCAGGCTTCAAGGGGGCACCGTCTTCGGGAGGCGGCATGCGGTCCTCGCTCCTGTCCTCCACGCGCTCGATGAGCAGGCTTTTGGTTGCCTTACCTGAAACGATGACTTCGCCCTTCAGCATGAGGTCACGCGTGTCCAGTCTCAACTTCGCCTTCTGCTTGAGGGCGCCGTGGCAGGAATAGCATTTCGCCGAGAGGAGCGACTTCACCTTTACGTAGTCCGCATGATCCAACGCTCCCTTTTCCGCTTGGGCAAGGGAGCAAGCCGCGGTCATGCCTAGGACGGCGGAATAAAGGATCGGACTTGATGGCATCATAAAGGTCATCTTTGAATTAATTAATGACGTTCCGACCGAATCTGTCCAAGAATTTTTCCTATGTATCTTCGTTTTATTTCCCGATGACGATGGCCCGTCGGCTTGCGGAGCGGAAACAATCCGCCTTTAAGCCGAGGGCAAAGAGGACGCGTAGTCCTTGTTCGAGCTTCTTTGCCTTGCCTTCGTGATCGAGGTAACAGAGCGGCAAGCTCCTTGCTTATCGCTGTAGCGTAGCGTACTTTCCAAGCTCATCTTTGGTTACCTTCCATTTGTTTTAGCGCTGGGCCTTTGGGTAGTGTCGGGCTGTAGTGAATCACCCACTGCTCCCCTGCAATCTGCCGAACTGGAAGACGTTTTTGATCTCCCAAAACTTCAATCCATCGGCGACGCCATTACCAAGGCGCAGGAGGAGAAGCACCTTCCGGAAGGTGTATTGTGGGTGGAGCGCAACGGTGTCCACTTCACGGAGGCGTACGGCAAAGCAAGCGTGGAACCCGTCCACTCCCCGGCCCAGCCTGACACGATTTACGCCGCCGCTTCGCTGACCAAGGTGGTCGCCACCATTACCGCCGCGCTGCTGTTGCACGAGCGCGGCAACCTAAGCATTGATGACACCGTAAAAAAATACTTTCCTGAATTCACCGGGGATGGCCGCGACGCGGTTACCCTTCGCCATTTGCTCACTCACACCAGCGGACTGCGTCCGGATATCCGTTTACGGTGGAAGCGGTGACATGAGTCTCTTGTTCGGTAATCCACTGCTCCCAAAATTCACCCAGTGCGAACTCCTTGAATTCTGGATCCGCGATTTTATGGATCTCGCGCACACAGGTCTCTGTGTCTGCGAGCTTCAACTTGCTGGCCTCTGCGTCGCGCACGACGCGTTGAAGGACCTTCTCGTAAGTGGCAGACAAGCGGCCAGCCCCATTGCGAGACGCATTCTCTGCTGCTTCAAATCCTGCTGCGACACGACGGGCTTCGCGCTTGGACTTTGTGCCGGTTGTTCGGGAGACTCGTTTGCCGTCGTGGTCGAAGAATCTGGCTCTCCAGAAAGGGGAGTTGGCGTTCTTAAATAAGGTGGACATCGAGAAGGTGTGAACACTAGTGTGAACAGTATGAACACGAATGCACGCGAATAGTGTTCACACTATCGTTTTACGCCATGTAAAATAGTGTTTTTAGACCTATAGGTCGTTGGTTCGAATTCAACCGCAGGAGCCACTCTTAAATCCCTTAATCTTAGCTGGTTAGGGGATTTTCCTTTTTGGGGAAATCTCCACTGTGTCTTCGATTGTGTCTTTTTTTTGACACTTTGTGTTTACGCGAAGGGACAGAAACCCCTGGAGAGCGGCAGCGGAAATTAACCGCCACACCACCGGCGGCGAATAGCCCCATCCCAGTGCAGGAAACAGGGTGCGGTGCACGGCACAGCCTGCAAAGGTGCAGGAAGCAGGGTGCGGTGCACCGGTTAAGGGTGGTTTGGCTTTGCCCCCTGCTCTTTGCAAGTGGTAGGGATGGGGAATGAAGAAACTCGTCCTGCTGTTTGCCGCGTACTGATCGCGGGTTGTGGTGAGAAGTCGCTGAGCGACTCCAAGGTCAAAAAGCTTCTCGAAGAGGCTGTCGAAATCGACTCGCTCCAAGAACGAGATGCCCTTGTGTACCGGGTCAACGAATCGGAACCATACAGCGGGTGGGCAAAGGAGATGTATGATTCGGGGCAAGTAAAGGGCTTGGCTCAGTTCAAAGACGGCAAACCAGATGGCCTCCAGGCGATGTGGTACGAAAACGGCCAGAAGAGCGAGGAGTATACCTACAAAGACGGCAAATATGATGGCCTCGGGACGAATTGGTACGAGAACGGCCAGAAGAAGCAGGAATCAACCTACAAAGACGGCAAAGAGGATGGCCTCAGGACACAGTGGCGCGAGAACGGCCAGAAGTGGCTCGAAAAAACCTTCAAAGACGGTGCCTGGTTAGGGGGTTCCGAGAAATACTGGAACAGCAAAGGCGAAGAGGTTGAGACGAGGAAAGAGGCCCAAGGTTCGGACTCGACTGGTGAGAACCCATCGGCACCGAATCAAAGGGAAGAGCCTTCTGCCGATACCGCGAAACCGCTCCCCGCAGAGACACCTGTCGCAGAGTCCCCCAGTGAGAGCCCAACGCCACCGAGTGAAGACGCAAAGCCCTCTGCCGATAGTCCAAAACCACTGATAAGCGATGCCGACGTTGAGCGACTCGTCAAAGAGGCTATCGACTATGACTCAATCGAACGGCGAGACTACCTCCTTTACCCGCCCAACGAATCAGAACCATTCAGCGGTTGGGCAAAGGTGATGCATGATTCGGGACAAGTAGAGTCCCTGATGGAGTTCAGGGACGGCAGAAAGGTACACCATAGGACGTGGCAGGAGAACGGACAGAAGTGGACCGAACAAACCTACAAAGACGGAGAACAGGATGGCCTCCAGACGTTTTGGCACGAGAACGGCCAGAAGTGGACCGAACAAACCTACAAAGACGGCAGATGGGTTTCCGCGAAATTCTGGAACAGCAAAGGCGAAGAGGTTGAGACGTGGGAAGAGTCCAAGAAGTAACCCCGCCCCGATCCGCGTGGGTTGAGTCAGGGGATAATTGGTTGTCTCAGGTTTCTAGTATTGCCCATCCTGACTGCTGAGGTCGTCAAAAGTGCCGAGTTTGCCGTCCTTTCCTTTCGAGATCACTTCCGGCTGGTTCGGGTGCTTCGATCCGGGATACTTGTAGACGAACTCCTGATCTCAGCCATCCTTCGGGAGGGTCTTGAAAATCGGTTACCAGCTCCGGGGCTCCGGGGCGGTCGTCGGCTTCTCGCCGAGAGCCATCACGCCCTGTGACTCCGAGGGATAGTTTCCCGCCCGGTGCCGGTACATCGTGAGGGCACTGTTGATCCGCTGCAGTTTGCTGTTGGTCTCGATCTCCCGTCCAGTCTCGTTGAATCCGCCACTCACCATACCGACGAGGATAACGATGACGACCGTGAGCGGAATCGACAGGTAGCCGAGGATCATTCCTGTAATTGCCAGGCCTTTGCCTCCCAGTTCCTCGCCACTCCGGCCGATCTTGCCCAGTGCGACATGCCCCATGATGATGGCGGCCAAACCGGTGAGAAGACTCAAAACCAGTCCGCCCAAGCCACAGATAAAACTCCCGATGGCGAGACCGCTGGTCTTCCGGTGGGTGGGCGGTGGTGCGGCCATTCCAAGATTCGGTTGCGGGGATTCGGGAGTGAGTGGGGTGGTGGTATCATTCATGCTAAGTGCGACTCTCTTACCCGGCAACTAAGCTTGAGGGCTTTCAAAGCAATGAGTTTCTGGAGGCCGTATCCGCCGAGTGCATCGCGAAGTGCGTAGCCGAGAAACTGCAATACAAACCGGGCCAAAAGCTCAGATACAGCGATATTAATTTTCAGTTGCTGGATGAGGTCGTTCGCCGGGTCACCAAGCTCCGGCTCGACCTGTTTTGCGAAATGGAAATCTTCGGCCCCTTGAAGATGACTGACACGGGATACAATCCTCCCTCCGAAAAGCGTATCCGAGTTGCTCCTACGACGGTCAAGGACGGGAAGGCCCTGCAGGGCATTGGTGAGGCTTGGGTAGACGCCGGCAATGGATACGGCCTTTTCGGCGAACGCCATGCCGGGAATCAACCCGAGCAAAAAAAATCAAAAGGAGGTCGACAGGCAATAAGGAGTTTTCATGGCTTTGGCTTTTCTAGGATTGCCGGGCTTTTTGCAAGGGTGCTCCGTAGGAGGATGGGCAACTTTGCATGCAAGATAAGCTAGTTTAACGCGCCGCAACTATCCAAAGCCATCAATGCCATGCTGGTTCCTGCCTGACTGATGTAATGCTTTCCATTTTTTCTCGGCGAATGGGTAAACCATCGACCGCTTTCGCGTTGTCGCGTCTTGAGCCAGTTCACCCCTTGCCGAATGATCTGATTATCGGCGGGGATCTCGGCTTGGCGTAAGGTGTACAAGGCAAATGCCGTGGCGTACCCGTCGCTTTCCTGACTTTGAGCTAGGGAGTCTTCTCTCTTCCATTGCTCGTCACCGAAATGAATGAGGACCCATCCGCCGTCCTTTTGTTGAAGAGATTTTATTTCAGCGATCCATTCTTGTTTCTCTTCTTTCGAAATCAACGTCGGATCATACTTGGAAATCCATATTAGCATACCTTTCTGATGGAGCGATGAGACCTTGTTCCTTTTCAGGAAACCTTTCATTTTGCCATAAGCTTCAACGACGTTGGGTTTTGACTTGTAGCTTTGGGGAGACATGGAAACGGCCAGACTGGCGAGTGTGACGCCAAAATGATCGTCTACCTCAAAAGGTCCCCAATGACATTTCAACCAATCGTTCCATGCTCCTGATTCGTCAAGTTGGGTCCAAACGTAATCCAGCCCCTTGGCGGTATCCTGATGCAGGGCTTTCCCGGAAATCATTTCGCCGATCGCCAAATAACTAGAACTGGCAACCAGTCCTTCGATTGCTCCCCTGGTGCCGCGTTGTTTCGTTTTTCCCGTGACGTAACCCATCAGGTACTTGCGGGCGAAATCTCTGTTTTCGGAGAGAACGCGGGAGTCGGGGGTAACTTGAGAACCGGCCACTAAATGCAAACCGTTGGTGTGGCAAGTGACGCACTTCCGACTACTCTGCCACCGAGTGACGGATCTTTCGATGAAGTCGATGGATTTTTTCGCCGAATAGCTTGTCGCCATTGGCTCGTCAGGAGAGTTTCGGCTTATTGATAGCTGTTCTTCGGCTTGACACAAAACGTTCGACACCAAAGCGGCGACGATAAGTGGTCCGACCATTCGACGGCGTTTTCTTTTGCTAGGTATTTTCACGGAAAATTAAATTCTAGATGTGACTTTAACTTAAGTGAAGAACTAATCACTCCCA
>Ga0209362_1001227_pt1 | contig 20861 bp, 8 predicted proteins | sample SaaInlV_165m_DNA_FD_184680 | JGI IMG/M metagenome (GOLD analysis project Ga0209362, IMG submission 184680) | Marine microbial communities from expanding oxygen minimum zones in the Saanich Inlet - Saanich Inlet SI037_S3LV_110m_DNA (SPAdes)... | ecosystem: Environmental > Aquatic > Marine >...
CCAGCAGTCGATAATGCAACTCGTTAACATCGCCTACCTGCAATACCAAGAATTGTTGGCAGGCGGACTAGTGATCGACTCGCAAGAATTCTGCGGGTTATTTCCTGAGCAAATCGGATCTATGTTGTTTCGACAACTCATGCTTTTTTTTGTCGACGCCAACTCAGATCCTTTATGTGAAAACCATGCATCGGATTCGTACTCTGATTCTAAAACATTGCCTGCAATGCCACGTGTCAACGGATATACGGTCAAAGAAGAACTCGGCCGCGGTTCCTTTGCCACAGTATATAAGGCAACAGAAGACGAAATTGGACAACGAACCGTTGTTATCAAAATCGGAAAGTTTGGCACTGGTGAAGCCGATACGCTCGGGAGATTATGCCATCACAACATTGTCCCGATCTATTCATTGACAACCGACTCGGATGGTATCTCTGTCATGTGCATGCCCTACCTTGGGCGAGAAACTCTGAGTAACAAACTGACTGAATTACGGCATCTGTCCTATTCAAATTTTCTCCCTGACATCCTCAAGCAGAGCCCGCCTCACAGTACGGCCACCACCAAGCACTCACAGCAATTCATCATTCCCCATGTTGTCTGGGCGTCACACGACGCATTACTACGCGGCCTCAAATATGGCACGGAGATTGCCGCCGCATTAGTCTATGCGCATGCCGAGCGGGTATTGCACTTGGACCTGAAACCGTCGAATGTCATGGTCACCGATAAAGATCAGGCTTTGTTGTTAGACTTCAACCTCGCACATAACGCGTTACACAACGCACAACCAAGTGGGGGGACGATCACTTACATGTCACCTGAACAAATAAACAAGGTGATTTTAAAAGAAGATTCGCTGGTACTCGACCACCGTTCCGATATTTACTCACTCGGCGTGCTACTGTTTGAAATGTTCTATGGAAAACTACCGTTTAACACCTTTGGTCCAAACCAAAATCTATTTCAAGCTGGACAGGTACTAAGAAAACAACAGGCCAAACTGCCATTGAAGTCTAACCATGAATGCAAGGACGTACCACACAAATTAGAAAAACTAATCTCGCATTGTCTAGCATTTAATCGCGACGATCGACCCGACAGTGTGCAGGACGTATTGCGAATATTAAGCCGCGAAGAAAAAAGGTTGCGCTGGAAATCGAAAATCAAAGCTAAACGAATAATCCGATCTCTGTTCGGCCTGGCATGCGCTGGTACACTCGGTGCGTTGCTAACTTGGCAGTCCATCAAACCGACCCCCATCGCGCCGGTACATTTTGTGCACGGTTTTGTGGGTTCGACTGCCAAGCAATATTCGCGAGACGACGTGATGGAAAAAGTCGCCGCAACGGTTAAACAACAAGGGGTTCAAACAACTATTTTGAGCCTTTTAGTGCAACTAGATCAACAGGACAATCCCCACCTGATGGAAGCACTAGGCAACCTCTATCATCGCATGAATTGGGTAGCCGAAGCGGAAAAATGGTACGAGCGAGTATTACCAGCCGACGAGAAAAATCTAGATTTACGAGTTAACCTTGCCTTATGCTATATCGCCAACGGCCGAATAGGGCAAGCCGATAAGGTGCTCAACCAAGCCAATTGTAATCCAGCACAGCCTTCACTTGAACATTTATACGTCCAGCTTGAATGTTATCTGTGGTTCGCCAAGTCACTACCATTGGATCGACAACAAGGATCGGACATTGTGAAAGAAATCGAAGCACGAATCCAAGAGCAGACTACTGGGCGGACTAGCATCCGGACTGCCGACCGTTTGTTAGTCGTATCTGACGCTGTCGCACGTTTTCACGGAGCAACTTCCAAAATGCGCCATCACCCAACCAACTCTAACGCTCTTTATGTCAACGTAATCGGAACTCGGAAATAAATGACGACCCGTCATCGTCATTCAGTATCCGATGGTAGTCGTTCCGCCGTAACGGATGTCGATCGGCGATCGTTAGAAGTTCCGTTTTCAAAAAATGGCTCCATTCTTGCCGCTAACGAATCTGCAACCACTCGCGCTCCGGCAACAGACAGATGTGTGTCAAACGCCAAGTTATGTGAGAATTCATCTGACTTATTCAACTCAATTAGCGACGACGTGACATCAACAAACTCAATTTGTTTGAACCAACATTGTAGTTCCAACCATCGAGGCAAGTCAGACGGTTGCCAAGGTTGCCGTAAATGCTGAGCCGCGTCGTCATCAACTTGGTACCGTAACGAGTGAAACACACGACGCTTCGTTGGCATATAGACACACCACAGTTTCAAATCACGTTGCCTACATAAATCCGCTAATTTCCCGATTGCAGTTCGAAGTTGACCTCCCGCGGATCCCAACGTCTTTGAACCGACAGGAGTATAATCCAACTTAAATCGAACAGACTCACTTCCACGACTTAGAGTCGCATTGACGGCGGGACCATAAATATCCAAACGCGAAGGTACAAACAACACATTTCGAATTGCTTTGGTTAATGATGTTTGGATTTTTTTACTTTTGACAAGTAAATCAACATGTTCACTCTCCCCCCTTTTAATCCGCAGCCGTCGCTCTAACTCCAAGCCCAAGTCTTGTAAGTCATTCCCTTCAAAAAACACCCAGACAACGTGCTTGGTCGACTCAGAGATACCAAAATGCTGCAAGCAAGCGGTTTGATTAAGAACACCCGTATGCGAAATACCTAAGTTTTTCACGGACCTGCTCATTAATGAACCTAATCGCGTAGAGAAAAGATCCTCATATTTTAGATTGCCCAGTTCTGTGAACGAATCACCAATGACAACAATTTCCCAATCTTCCAAATCTGTGGGATTACGAAAACCATTTTTATCATATTGCAGTGTAACTTCTTGTTCTTCGGGAAACCATTTGGCCTCATACCCGATACGTCGCATTTGCGACGTCACAACTTTTCCAGTCCAAGTGACCGACCCCGGGCGCCTATAATAGGCTTCACCAAACGGAGTGGTGGGAATTCGATAAAACGTCGCGACACTTTCAAGATCACGCGTTCTATTCGAAAAATCAAAACCAATCAACTGAAATGTAAGTTCGCACAATCCATAGAAAAACAGATAGGCCACCAGACTAAACAGAATTTTTCGTCGACGTGTCATGCGATGCAGTGTGTGAATTTTTAGGTTAGCAACAATAACTACTCTACGGACTCTGTGGGTAACGGTTTTTCCAACGGAATGCGACCATCAAGATAACGCCAATTTTTGACAAAGGAAACCAAGTCAGCCATTTGTTGTAACGTAATGTTCTTTTCGAGACCCTCGGGCATTAGCGACACGCCGCGCGAGATGATTTCGTCAATTTCTAACCGCGACACGACCTCCTGCTTACCTTCGGGTTGCCGCAATGTCACCGATGAGGATGTCTCGGTCGTCAATATGCCATCGAGCACTCGCCCATCGTTGAGAATAATCGAGTAGTGCATGTAGTTATTATCAATCGCTCGATTAGGCTGCAGGATGTCTGTCAATATTTGAATTGGTTTTCGTGTACGTGAGTCGGAAATATCCGGCGCAACTTGCATTCCAATCTCACCAATCTTATGACACGTAGCACAATTCTTTCTGAAAACAATCTCGCCTCGTTTTGGAAAAGCTTCAAGTGCTAACGCCGCTCGATATTTAACCAATACAGCTTGGCGATCCGCATTGACTAAACTACCCTGTACTGCGGTCGCTCGAGAGGCAATCGTCTTATCATTGTGTTTGAGCATTCGATTCATACGAATTGAGTCTATCTCATTGGCCGAAATGTCCTTGGATTCCAGGGCATCTAACAATAGACGGGTTGTTGTTGGGTGTCGTAAAACCGCATCGAGACATGCTCGCTTCACCGCTGGGCGCATTGCTGAAAAATGACCCAGCACCTGATCCCACGGGACAGCGGAACCTGATGATTGTAAACTTTGCAAAACCGCCACGTTAAATTCCGAGCGGGTTGGTGCGACTAATAATTCCATCAACACACTGATCTTGCCAGCATGCCCTAATAGCTTAATCCCCGCCAACCGATCTGCTGCTGGCAACGTCACATTACCCGCCCATTGCTTGGAGAAATCCCACAGCACATCGATTTGAACCTGTTGTTCAGAACTCGCTGTCGCTGGCAATACCGATACATTCACGCTGCGACTGCGGAGGCCGTCAAGCGTACCCAGTAAACTTGCCGTGACACCTTGGTTACGAACACCGAGATCGTGATAACGTTGCGGCGCCTCAGACCACCATTGTACAACCCACGTTAACCACGCCTGCCGAGCGTTAGCTTCGGTCGAGATATAACGAGCAGCGGCGTGGTGGATGCGATAGATATTTTCCGTTTTCCCAGGCGACATCGATTTCAAAATTCCGTCCTGACCGCGAGTCCAAAACTCCTGTACCAATTTCGGCAGTTCGTCGCCAACTGCCATCAACATTGCTTGCGTCAACCACTTGTCTTCAATCGATCGAGAAAACACGTGTAACCACAACTGAAAATCTGCGTGATCAATTCTATCACCAAAAGACAGTAATGCCTGAAACTGCACTGACTGACTTGAATCAACTAACATCTTTTTCGCCAGCAGTTCACCATTGGGGCAAGCATCCCAATACTTCTCCAACAACACAGCGGCTTGCTTTCTAACCGCTGGCGAAGAATCACTAACAGCCGCTTCAATATGCTTGGGCTGCAGCAGACCCAAGCCTTCTAAAACCCAGAGTGCTCGTTGCCGACCTTCCCAATGAATTGAGTGAATGAACATTCGCGACAATAATGCTTCGGCGTCGTCAGGCCGACGCTCAAGCAACAGCCGAGCAGCTGTTTCGCGGTGCCATGAATTCGGGTGTTCCAGTAATAGCACCAAATCTTCTGTGTCTGAATTTGCAATATTCCAGTTCCATCTAGCTTCGAGTCGCTCGCCTTTAGATTTCAATCGGTAAATACGACCTTTGTCGTCGCCATAGCGAGTATCCTTACGATTTTTCAGCTCTGCCGGAACCCAATTCGGATGTTCGATCACCGCTCGATGCATATCAACAATATAGAGACACCCGTCAGGACCCGTGCGGAGATTCACCGCGCGGAACCAAGAATCTCGAGACGCCAAGAACTCACGCTGCTCGCTGTCTTGGTACATCGGCAAATACGTCATCGCAGCACGCGCTTGTGATGGCCGTTCCGCGTGCACTAAATTACCCGTGGGATCACATGTTAACGCTATACCTTTCATCCCCGTCAACGAATGACCACGATAAATCAAAACGCCACAGGCAGCGGTAAACTGTCCCTCATGCAAGTTCGACGTCGTCCAAAAATTAGTAAGCGGAAAAATTTTCGACTCGACTCCCGCTTGGGCCGCATCTTGTTTGACATCCGCCACAGCAGTGCCCGAATATTTTTTGACGTATTTATTGGCAATCATGATTTGCATTAATGGATTTCGATTACTGCATACGTACCGGTTACCCTGGTCGTCAAACGTTAAACCAAATTGCCCAGCTCCGGAAACCGCTTCATACTTCGCCGTAATAGGGTCAAACTTGAAATCCATCCCACTTATATTCACCGTCTTACTATCTTTGCCTCGAGGATCTTTAACAACGCCTCCACGCAAACCATTGGCAACGTACACATGGTTATCTAATCCTAGCCGCGGATGATTTGCCCGTAGTTGTGTATTGTCTTCAGAAAACCCCACGTACCAATCTTCGATTACGTCCGCTTGGTGGTCTCCATCGGTATCCTTCATATATGCCACTCGACCAGCCATCGTGACAATCACACCTTGCTTCCAAGGCTGCAAACCGGTGACAAAATGTAAATCATCCGCAAATAATCGCGAAGTTTCAAACTCACCATCGTTATCCAGATCTTCTAAAATGCGAATGCTCGATTTTCCCTTGCCTTCAGGATAGTCACCCATTTGAGCGACCCACATACGTCCGAATTCGTCGAAGCGAATCGCAATCGGATCGATCACTTGCGGCTCACTAGCAACCAATTCCAATTCAGTACCAGCTGGGATTTGAATATGGTTTACTGAATCCTCAGCGGTCGCTGAAGAAACTTCGGATGAGGGCGACTTGTTCGGTTCGTCAGCAAAGACTGCCCCAACGGTGCATAATAAAAGACTACAACTTAAAGTACAGATTTTCATTTTTCTCATCAACCAACTCTACCTAGAAAATACCGACAAAACCAATCTCTTCCTCTTATGATAATCTGCCCACGCCGATAATAGTGATGCGACGGAGATTTTTCTAACACACAATACTCGTCACCTACCAGAATTCACACCCCTGCTATGAGTTTACCTCTAAAAACCGACGTCTCTCTTGCCGATCACCAGCGCCCGTTGACTTGGTTGACAGTTATTGCCGTTGTAAGTACTGCAGCGTTGTGGGGCGGCAACCCAGTCGCCGCAAAGTTCACTCTGATGTCAGACTACACCGATTACGGGCTACCTCCGATTACGGTAAGTGGCATTCGCTTCCTGCTAGCGACATTTTTCATGCTCATCTGGTGTCAATTTGAAAAATCACCTTGGAGAATAACCCCGCAACAACTTCCCACATGTCTGATCGCCGGCACATTACTCGCCGCGCAAATAGGCACTTTTACTATCGGCGTACAACTATCTAATTCAACTCACACCACCATCCTAATCAATACATTTATTATTTGGATTTTCGGCTATGAACATTTCGTCAGCCGGACCCAACGTATGTCCAAACTTCAAGTCATCGGTTGCACGCTTGCCGCAGCAAGTGCCTTGGTCACTCTATTACTAAAATCCAAGGCCGATACAACAACGGCAAACAATAGCGACCTGCCTGGACTATTAGGTGACTGCATCATCGTCATTAGTGGAGCTTTACTAGCTGCTAAAATATTATTTATCAAAGCAAATCTTAAGACCGTTCAATCCGGTACACTCATGCTGTGGCACGATTTAATTGCGGTTATCTGGTTCGTCGCGATCGCTGCCTACTTTGAACGCGATCAAATTTCCATCGACCAAGTGAACCATCTGGTTATCTGGGGTCTGATTTATCAAGGTGTCATTGTTGGCGGTCTCTGTTTTGCAATCCAAACATTGCTGCTCAACAAATATTCTGCTTCAAGAATTACCGTATTCAGTTTTCTAACGCCAATCTTTGGTATCGCCACCGCCGCCACTCTACGCAAGGACCCTTTGTCACCTTGGATCTTCCTTTCATTAGCACTGGTTGCCGCCGGAATCTACCTAGTCAATCGACCCCAGGTAAATCAATAATTTACCAATCTCCATATGCGTGCTAATTCGTGGATGAATGGTGTTTTTCAACAATCAACATCGTACCTCCCTAGCGACAATCCAAGTAACAAACCGTTACAATAAATCACATCGTTTAGTGCAATTCTTGATTTCCTTTTTAACGACATCCATTATGCCAGCCTTTGATTTTACGATTCGTGATACGAGCCAGATTATCTCACCAGGACTCGTTGTTTTTCCCGAAGTTGTCAAATTAAATCTCGCTGAGATGATTCGCACTGCTGGCGACGTGACGCGATTACGACCGCATTGCAAAACACACAAGATGATCGAAGTCACCGAAATTCAAATGCAACTTGGAATTACTCGGCATAAATGTGCGACCTTTGCCGAAGCCGAAATGCTCGCTGCAGCAGGCGTCACCGACATTCTATTGGCTTACAACCTCGTTGGCCCCAACATTCAACGAGCCGTTCAGTTTCGATCAACCTATCCCGACGTGACACTCATCGTGACGGCAGATCATCCTGCACCGGTACAACAGCTATCGACAGCAATGACTGCGGCAAATTGCACAATCGACGTCTTACTCGATATTGACTCAGGGCAACATCGAACAGGTATTACCACTGGAGACGCGGCCATTAAACTATATCAACAAATTGCTGACAGCAGCGGACTCAACCCCGCGGGCTTCCATTTGTACGATGGACAGAACCATCAAACGGACCTTGCTCTACGCACAACCGCAGTACAGCAGTGTTGGCAGATCGCGACGGACTTGCGTGACCAACTTTCAACCACCGGCCTATCAGTGCCGCGCATCGTCGCTGGTGGAACGGGCAGCTTTCCAGCCTATGCCGCTATTGAGGACCCAGGGCTCGAACTGAGCCCTGGCACTAATACTTTCTTTGACAACAACTATGGCAACATGTTCCCTGATCTAAACTATACCCCAGCAGCTCGAATCTTAACTCGCGTTATCAGCCTACCAACCGCCAATTCGATTACGGTTGATTTAGGTTACAAGGCATGTGCATCCGATCCACCACTAGAAAAACGACTGATCTTTCCTGATTTGCCCGATGCGATCCCCACTCTACAAAATGAAGAACACCTAGTTTTGCAAACTTCCATCGCTGGAAAATTTTCCCCTGGAGATGAACTTCTAGCGATTCCAGGCCATATCTGTCCAACGAGCGCTTTGCATCGAGCAGCATTTATCGTGGAAGATCAAGAAGTCGTCGGCACGTGGAATATTGCCTCACGTGACCGTTGGCTCACGATTTAAACCGACAATAATCACCACTACCTATTCACCGTCGTTGTCAGCATTGATGTCTTGACGGTTGCTATTTAGGTCATCCAGTAACCCGTTATAGGATCCCAGGCATTGTTCCACGGCCTGCCGCAAGCGTTCTATGCCTTCCGCATTGCCCTGTTGGTTCTCCATGATCGGTTTCATCCAATCGTTCATCAGGTGGAATTGGTTTTCTAGTACCGCTAAGATCGACTTAGGAACCTTGTGCATTACCGCCACGCGTTGTACTCCGTCAGATGGATCGACCGTAATCGCTCCCGTTGTATAGTTTCTTAGTTCCTCGGCTAAAGTCAACAGTGCATCATTAGTTTGATCGTTATTGGAATCTCCCGCTTGTACGACCGTCGGCGACGCAGCCTTTTCGGCAAGTCCAGCGACACCTTGGTCAATCGTCTGACGAATGCCATCTAATCCGTCTGAGAAACCTTGCAACTGTAGAATAATCTGTCCCGCTTGATCATCAGCGCCGACGCCACGCATCTTCACGTTCTGTAAAAATGCCTTGCAGATATCGGCCCAGCGTTGCTCATCTTGTTCCGTCGCCCAACCGCACATGACGCGCAACTTTAACATATTGGCTTCAGCATCGGAGGTCAGGGTTTGGGAATCGTTTTCATAGTTGCTCAGAATCAATGTTTCTAATTCTTCATCGTTCATGATCGCCAACACCTTCTCGGCAATACGATTCATATTTCGATACGAACCTTGCAGCTTAAAGATCGGCTCTGTTCGATAGTCATCATCCTGAGCGGCACTGCGGATATATTCTCGATTAACATCAAGCACAACATCCCGAACTCGCAGCAACTTCTTCATCGTGCCAACCATCTCGTTGACTTCTTCCATCGAATAATTGGATTCGAATTCAATTCCTTCACGAGAATCTGTCTGAGCAATTTTAATAATCTCGTAAACGTCTTGCTGACTACGACTGGCCAACTTACTCAATACCGAATTCGAGGTCAGGCAGTTTTCTATATAACTCATCTCAAAGACATCGGCCGTGTCACCGATGATTTCACCGAGGTTATAGATATCAGCACGATTAGCAAGCATATCTGGAATCTGGAACTTCTCGCCACTTTCTGTATATGGGTTTCCGGCCATAACTACACAAACTTTGCGTCCCCGTAGGTCGTACGTACGACTTTGACCTTTGTAGACACCTTCGATTTTTCGTTGAGCATCACACAAGGAAATGAACTTCTGTAAAAACTCTGGATTACAATGTTGAATATCGTCCAAATAGATCATTACATTGTCACCCATCTCGAGCGCCAAATTCAGCTTTTGCACTTCTTCGCGAGCACCTGCGTTGGGGGCTTCTTCTGGGTCAAGTGAAGTCACCGCATGACCAATCGCTGGGCCATTGATCTTCATGAAAATCACACCGAGACGATTTGCAATGTATTCCATCAACGTCGTTTTACCATAACCTGGCGGCGAAACGAGCAACAACAAGCCCATCAAGTCCGTTCGTTTGTCCTCGCCAACGACGCCAATTTGTTTGGCTAAATTATCACCAATTAGAGGTAAGTAAACCTTGTCGATTAACTTATTACGAACAAACGAAGTCAAAACACGCGGCTTGAACTCATCCAACCGCATAGATTTACGCGCAACATCGACAACTTCTTTTTTGATATCAATATAATTTCGATAAGCCGGAACGATCGCACGATCAAAACGTTCTAACTTCGTAACAAACTCGTTGTAGTTTAATTGATAGTTATTTTTTTGGATTGTGCCGTGATTACCAATCATTCCATGAATGTCCAGGTCCACCGTACCGTCAACAATGTGCTTGTGATCTACTGGACCACTCAGCAACAAGACCGCCAACTCATCTACGTAATCAATCGCGGTTTCACCGTGATCAGAGGATTCCAAGAATGCTTGGATCCAATCGCGTAACAGAATAAATCGATCTTCCGGACTGTCCGCTAAGCGAGTCGCCGATTCTTGAAACTTCTTCAGAAAGCTATTTTGCTTCAAATGTCGTTCAAAGGCAGCATACAATTCGGCCGCCCGACGACTGATTGCAAACGAAGTACTTACCGTACGCTCTTCGAAAAGATAATTCGCTGCTTGATGTACATAATCCTCCGAAAACAAACCCGTTGTTTCCACAAACTCTGCCAACAACGGTTCCAGTACTGCTACGTATTGTTCTTGCTCGGCACTAGCTGGGAACAACTCAGAAATAGTCCCCACGCCCTGCAATCGCAACTGCAGCAACTGCTTGTTCTGCTGGTCTCCAAAATACTCCCAATACAATCGCCCGAGTGCTCGAGCTTGGGTGTGGTACCGCAACAACCCAATCGCCAATTCCATATCGACTAGGCCTTTAAGGATTTTATCTGCGTCGAGGTCGTGGACGCCTTTAGCATAGGCTTCCGTATACCGCGGCGCCATGAATTTTTGGATTTCACTGAGCCGTTGCTCCTCGTCTAAATCCCCATATTTTTTCAACGACCATTCACTGTCGCTGGTAATAAACTCCAACATTCTCCACGCCAGATATTCACCTCGATAAACCTCTACGTTCTCCGAGATAACCTCTTGCTGCCAAACTTCGCGAGTGGCCAGCAGATGTTCATCGGTGATTAATTCGAAAAAGTCCGTGCCCGTCAGGTGTAGGTACATTTCACCATCACGTAAAACAGTTGTCAAATCTAACGCTTGAACGTTCACTGAAAAATGGTGGCTGCCGAACTTGATGACATTTTCACCACCGACAAAGAGTTCTTGACGATCCTTTAATTGGCGAACCGCATCTTCTCGAATCGTCTTCAGTTGACTCTGAACGTCGTCAACTTTTACGCTATCTTCTAGCTCCTTGAGTTGATCCACTAAGTCTCGGATCTTTTCGATCATGAGATCCGAAGCGAAATATGCGTTGATCTCATTCACCGATTCCAAACTGTCAATGCGAGCTTTCACGCCTTTGAGTATTCGCTCAGCAGCCTTCATCAATGCATTGGCCCGTTTATTGCGCGACTCGATTAACGACACTTTTCGAGTTTCAAACGCGTTGTATATTTCCTCGCGTTTTTCCGTCAATTGCAATACGAATTCGTCGAACTCGGCAAATTGACCTTCGAGCTCTTCAAGTTGGATCATGACCTTGGTCAGAAATTCTTCACACTTTTCTGGGCTGTCACAGATATCAAGATAATTCACGACCGCTTGATTCAACAGCTTCATTTGCGAATTGAATTCAGCCACGCCTTCAACACTCATCAAGTCTTTAATACGACCTTTGAGTGACGCACGAGCTGTGTTTACTTTGCCGAAGATTATGGAAATATTGTCGATAATGCGAGTACGGTGTGTAGCGTCATCAATGTCAAGATTACTAACGATGTCAATCAACATCTCAAGTTCTTGAGCGCTCTCGGAAATCGCTTCAGCCAACGCATTAGCATCAGTAACTTTTTTAAGTCCGCCAATCGATACTGTTTGTTCGTCGATCCGCTCGCCATAAGGATCTAATGCATTATCACGCAATAAAAATTCAACGCACCGCTGTGATACGCGTTCGCTCGACTCGGCTACTTCCACCTCTAATTTTTCGATCAGCGGTATATCCGCATAACGTAATTCTCGCAGTGATACTATCTCACCACGGACTGCTCGCAGCCCAGCTAGTGACTGGACAAAATCGTCTACATTTTCGAATCTACTGTTAATAGCAACCCGTTGTACTTCTTCAACGTTTTGCCGTACCTGACGAGTTTGATCAGCGCTGTTTTTCTTGACGCGCACGACCTTTTCAAATTCATCAATCGCCGATTCCGCTGATTGCCGTATTTGTATTAGCGGTTTTGCGACTTCAAAACAATTTTCCGATGAGATCCAAAAATAGGAATCAACGATGCCCGCCGAAGCTCGTACCAAATCATGATACAAACCCGAGTAGGTATCCTCTTTTTCTATTAATCCAAGAACCTCATGGCACTCAGCCATGCCGCGGACGATTTCTTTATTACCAATTTTGTACAAAAAAGAATCAGTGTTGGTAGTGGGCTGATAATCGTCGGAAACATAGGGCGTTTGCCATATTTGCAAGACGTGGTGTTTTTGAGCGTCGTCTTGGGCCCGGAAGCAAACCATTTCACCCGCATGGAAAAAAGATGTGCCATTACAAATATTGGGAGTGTCCACTTTTTGTTCGATCAGATTGTAACGTAACAAAACATACGTCCCAGAATCTGTGTTGTAGAAGACATACAAGTAGTCTTCGCCATTAGGTGCATCCAAGCGGCGGTCATATTTCATATGCTGCAGGTCGGTATCAAAGACTTTAAATTCACCCGTGCCCAATGCATAGCCATTGGAAAAGATGACGCCATGGTCATCCGGTAACAACACACAAGAATCCGCAATCGAATCAATTCGCCATACCTTTTGAATCTTCTCGTTATAAATAAAATAACGGAAATCATTTTCTTGATACGGTCGAATCTTAAGCAAAATAATTGTGCCTACGATGGCGTATAGTACTTCTGCATCATCTAGAGTCTGGTCAACATGCTCTACGGATTCCGCGTAGATGCCTTCCCCGGTTAAAGTGTTGTTTTCAACCTTAATTGTAAGATCACCACCCACTGTTTCCACGAACAGGCGATCATCAATACTAATATGGGGATGTCGACCTTCCTGAAAAGATTCACGTGGTGGACGCTTCCAGTCGAATTCATGCTGTACCGGAAAACGGACTTCATGGTCACTACGGTTATCAACATAAACTAACTTATCGCCCGAAATCTTCCACTTCAAACTCTTTACGTCATTGTCCCCTTTACCAACCTTGAAGGTCATGAACAGGTTTGGACCGATGACAAAGAACTTGGCAAACTCCGCATCCTTATAGTATTTATAGATTTCCTGAAAATCGCGCTGAAATTGTTGATCGGAAATCAAATCTAATTTAACGCTATGAAATGAGTGATCCTCAAATCGGTATACGGAAAACACATCATCGATATGTGTCGTCTTCTTCAAACCAAAGTGGATGTTATAACCGAAGATTATCTGGTCACCAATTGCGATCATGTCCCGCGGGACACAGTTGTGTTCCGTCGTAACGCGTTCTGATCCAAGCAGGACCGTTTCAATCGAACCAAATACGTCCTTGCGGATTTGGCCTAATTGTTGTAACCGCTCTCGCAAGTCTTGCGCGTAACCTTTCAGCCGGTTACGTATGATTTCATACGTGCCGCTTTCAAGTTGCGGAGTTGCTGATTTTGGCGAGCCACCATCATCAATATCGGATTGCTGTTCTTCTGAAGCCATGATACGAATTCTTAATCTTTCCTGAGGTAACGGTTTACCTACGGAGAGCCTATTGATTCCAAGGATTGTACTGATGCATATACTCGACTGACTACGTCTCCCCAAACCGTCGTCGGTTTGCGTGTCCAGCAGGTCTCACAATTTTCCCTGGAAAAGGGTCGTCGCGAGACCTGCCACCACGGCTGGCAAAGCGTAGCATCAAGCAAGCTACGTTAGCTTTGAGCGTTGCCGCTAGATTCAACCGTTAGGACATCGCCAGCTACGGTATCTGAGATACCTTTGCTTTTAGCCATCCCTAACAATCCTTGCAATTCATGTCGCAGTGTATCCGTCTTGGCCAAGCCGATCATCTTGGCAATCAATGCCGCGATCGACAGGTCCTTGACGTCGTCACTACTGAGGTTAAATTGTTCAACCATTCCTAAGATGCGAGCTTGGAAGTACTCAGGATCTCCGTTAAAGAAGGTATCCTTGACGTCTTGTAATACTTCACTATTTTCAACAAAGCGGTCAATCACTTTACCGCCTTTGACCGCATTAACGATCTGGTCAAAGAATGTCGACTCACCTCCCACAATGTCAATTTTCGAATTCTTGAGCGCCTCGCCCATGATATTCGCTTGAGCTTCGGCAATAAGACGCTGAGCGTCAATTGCGGCGATTTCAATATCTTTGTCTTTATTCAGACGGATCTTGAATTCTTCGTGATCTTTACCAACGTCATCAAACAGTTTCATGGCGTTCGCTTTTTCTTCGATACCTTGAGCTTCAGAACTGTACTTCAACTTCATCACTTCAGCTTCGGCCGTTCCTTCTTTCTCAATACCATCTGCCATGGCTACCAGTCCGAGAGCTTCGGCTTCAGCAGTTCGCTGTAGCACCGCTGCTTCGGCGTAGCCATCTTTCTCTTTGGATGCTGCTTTGGCTTCTTGAACTTGAGCTTCAGCCAAGCCACTCGCTGCCTGGTCGGCCGTTTTGGCTTCCGCTAACATTTTGGTAGCCTGCGTTTCCTTTTCGGCTCGTTGTCGTTCCGCTTCCGCTTCAATTACGATTTGTTCAGCATTACGTTCGGCTGCTTGCTTCTGAGCATCCGCAGCTTTTACTTCCTTAACCAATGCTTCTTCTGCTTCCATATCAGCTTTGGTCACGGTAACACGTTTCAATCGATCGACTGTAGCGAATTGTTCGGTATCCTTAATACGTTCGGTTTCTTCAACCACTCCACGTTCAACGATGACACGTTCGCGAATCACTTCTTGGATTGCGCGTTTTTCAACTTCAATCGCCTTGTCTTTATCGATATCAGCTAAAGCAACTACGCGTTCACGATCCGTTGCTTCTAAGCCACGGTCACGTTCCACCCGTTCCGTTTCAACCGCTTCGGTTCGCTCTTTGTTTTTACGAGCAACAATAATCTGGCGATCTTTGTTCTCTTCAGCAACTTGGAGCTCTTCTTCGGTTGTAATGCGGCGAGCTTCTGCACGCAAACGTTCTTCTTCGCGAACCACAGCACCCTGAGCTTGCTCACGAGCCGTGACTTCTTCGATTTCACGTTGTTGACGTTGCTCCGCTTCAACCTGCTGGCGTTCTAAGGCCAAGATCGCTTCACGGGCTTCCACGTCTTGCTTCACAATCGCTTTTTCTTTTTCACGATTGATATCGTTTGACTGGATTGCTTCACGAGCAGTGAGGTCCGTAATCTTTTTAATACCTTCCGCATCAAGAATATTATTAGCGTTCATTAGCTCCAACGGAGTTTGTTCTAGATAGTCGATAGCAGTACTTACAAGCTCGTAACCTTGCAGGTCTTCTGGATCACCTAAAAGCTCTGTAATCTCTATCTTGAAACGGTCGCGATCTGTATAGAGGTCAACAAAATCAAATCGCTTACCAATAGTCTTTAGAGCTTCAGAGAACTGAGCGTCGAATAATTCAACCAGAGCGGCAGTATCAGAAGCACGAACCGCCCCAAGTTTTTTGGCCACATTTTCAATGTTGTTTTCTGAAATACGCAAGTAGAAAGCAACTTCGATATCAGCACGGATATTATCCATACAGATCAAGCCTTCTTTTCCATGACGTTTAATTTCAATACGTTTAACGGACAAGTCCATAATCTCCGCTTGGTGTGCTAGAGGAATGATAAACATCCCACCGCCAGAGGCAGTTTTGACGCCGCCTACACCTGTTCGGATAATCGCTAAATCAGGGCTAACCTTGCGATAGAATTTATTCAATGCGATTGCCAAAATTAACAGCAAAAACAGAACCCCGCCGCCAATACCAACAGTCCAAATCAAACCTTCGGGTGCACCTGCACCAAGAATATTATTAAACATCATCTGACCCCTTTTCGGTTGTTGCTGCTACGTCCTCATCCATCGGTGGTGATTCGGCAACAATATACATTTTTTGATCGCTGTCGTATCCGACAACAGTAACCCGCGTTCCATTCGGGATGCTCTCTCCAGCCGTCCTAGCTTCACTAAACAAATCCCCTGCTTGGCGTTCAATGAACACCTTGCCACGAGTGGGACCTGTTGTAATGCGTGTCGTTCCACTTGAACCGACCATTTCACTCGGTTCAAAGAAATCCTCTTTGAACCACTTACGCATCGGTTGTGTAATAATTTTTGTAATGGCTAATCCTGCAACTAAATTCAACAACACTCTAATAGTGATGGCTCCGGTGGTTGCGGGTCCGCTGTATTCTTTCCATTCGTGAACCGCAATGGAAGCGGCTAGAAATGAAACCGATAAAAATGTAATCCACACCATAAATGGAATCGAACCCAAATTTAACCAACGCAGTGGTACTAAGCCGATCCCTAAGAATCCATCAAAACCACCAACGTCTGTATCTGTATCAAAATCTAAGTCGAAATCCAAAGCATCTAAACCTAAGCCGGTTAAGATTGAAATTACCCAATAGGCAACCACAAACAACACCGCACCAGAAGCGCATGTCATTTCACCCGAAAATAGGTACTCAGGGATTTCGTTAAAATCAATCATTGTTCAAAGTCCTAAAGAACAAACACGACCTTCATGCAATTTTGCACAGCGAAGGCCTCTGATAAGTATGCTTACAAAAAACTCGTGCGAAGTGTTTCTTTTACTTTTCCGACTAAAATAAATAGACAAAACAGCGAATATATAGCGGTTGTATTGACTTTAACGGTTGCGCAAGCACTACCGATAACGCTACTCCATAATACGTCTTGCAGCGGAACTACTTACTATTCGTAGAACCACGTAAATTATTGAACTAATTCCTCAGCGATCACCTAGTTCGGACTTAAGCGAGCGCATTCCATAAGCGGTCAAAATGGCTCAAATAGGCTCTATTAATTTCAGCTTCACTGGTGATCAGAAAATTTTCGTCGTTGTGCTTGTCCGCACTACGCGTCCAGTTGTAGCTTCCGGTCAACGTCGTTTTCTGATCAAACACGGCATATTTATGGTGCATGTGATGTTTCGTTTGGTCAATTCGTATCGAAATTCCCAAACCCATGAGTCGTTCAATGTCCGATCCTAGATCGAGCGATTTATCGTTGTCCGAGATGATTCTCACCGCTATGCCACGCACGAAAGCATCGCGGATTGCGTCCGCGATACGGTTATCGGTAATCGTAAACACACAAATATCGATACTTCTACTAGCCCGTTCTAGCTGATTAATGATAATCTGAGGGCAGTCATCACCTGGACTAAAATAGACTTGCGAACTATTCTGATCCGGTTCGTCCCGTGGTTGAAACACTTTAATTACGGCTTCCAGCCATTCCATCGCCGCAATACCTTCAGGCCCCACGATCGACTCACGGGCAACAGCAAACGCTCGATGCCGCAAGAACCCCAGTTGTTGCTCAGAATCACCATGCTCGCGAACCAGTCCCTCGAGTATCCGTTTTTCACCACGTGACACTCTAAAGTCATCTAACGTGCGCTTCAATAAATCGTCAATTTGTTCTTTTTGCATGGTTGGTGTTTTCTAAAATAGTTAAAACAAATGGTGCCCAGTGGGGAACCTTCTCCTTGAAAGTACTTCTTCGCGGCTGGATGAAATTCTACCGGATATTGAACAGTTAAGTTTTGGGGGAATAGATTTAGTCTAGTTGCGCCGCTGTCTCCACCTTCGCTGTCGTACAAACCGAGCAGTAACATCTCCCCCCAAGCAGCCAAAGCGTTTTCCAGGCAAATCAGAAAGGCCATTGTCAGGTCGGTTTGTGCAAATGAGATTTAACCAAGTCTAACAGTTGGCTATTCGACGGACCTTGCGTATCCAAATTGTGCCTACCTTTATAGAGACCGAGCGTCTCATCAATGGGCGGGCGCATTTTCTATTTAGATAGCGTAGCGTTTTTTGCGGATGAATGCAAAAAACACGTGATATGGACATGGCTAACCGTAATGCCACCAATCAGCAAATTGTAGCGCAGCCTTCGCCGTTGGAAGTTGGCTGCCAACCTACGGCTTACTCAAAGAGATCGTCTAAGGCGACGTCGACTAGCAGGCCATCTTCCTGAACGTCGGTTAGGTCTTCAGCAATTTCACCCAACAAATCTTCGAGCACTTCACCACGGATCGTACTTAAACCGCTGTTACGCATGTTTCGCATGTCCGTAAAGCCGTTATCGACGACACGACTTTCTGGTACTTGAACCGCTGGACCAACGAGTGATTCACCAGCAACTGATTGAGTCATGTCCACTGAAATCGAAAATTCACCTTCCGCAGATTCGCCATTAGCATTCGCGTTAAGGAAGTTGATCACTTGAATAGCATCATTTGGTGCCACAAAGCCATCCTCGTTAACATCAAAATATGGCGGCGGGCTATTGCCGGCAGACGGCTCAGGTAACAACGTTGAACCATTTGCGTCCAACTCGATGATGATCAACAAAGCGTCGATTGGCGAAACGGATCCGTCCATATTAACATCCAGACTATTGCCTCGGTTGTGCCATGGAAATGGATCCGGGATAATATCGATGTTAACAATTGCTGGATCAGAAACAGCTCCGTCATCGTCAGCCACTGTGTAGCTAAAGTCATCTGCGCCGATGTACCCGACATCAGGCCGATATTCAACCGAACCATCCGCAAGAACGCCAACGATTGTACCGTGTTGGGGTGTAACGGTTACAAGGACAGAAGCAGGGTCTAGCGTACCGTCAACATCGGAATCATTTGCTAAAACATCAATAGCTGTTGAGTTGTTGGCAACGTCGGCGAAGACTTGGACATTGTCGACAACCGCTACTGGAGCGTCGTTGACTTCTACTGAAACAGTTGCGGGCCCCGACCAAGTACCAAAGTCATCTTGGATGCGATACGTGAATGTCACATTGCCATCAAAATCAGTAGCTGGCACAAACGTAACTGTATTGTTCGTTTCTAAAGTAATCACAGCTTCGGCCGCATTAGGAGATGTGACAATTTCAACGGCGGTGATCGTCCCATCGATGTCTGAATCGTTTCCTAGTATATCGATGGAAAGAACTGTGTTACGGGGAGCCAAGGGTGCGAGTGTTACTGGATCAACATTTATCGTGTCGTCCACTGCTACAGGTGCGTCATTAACTCCGGTTAGATTTATCGTTACCGTACCATTTGTCAAACCACCCATGCCGTCTTCCACAACATAACTAAAGTTGTCGACACCCGCCACTCCATCCGCAAGTGCTTGAATCGCCGCAGCTGCGGTTGGATCGTAGCTGAACGTACCATCGGCAAACACTTCAACGTCGGCCCCTAAATTACTGGTGCCCGTCATGTTCGTACTACCATTAACACCGGTGACCGTCATCGGATCACCTTCGGGATCGGAATCATTCGTCAACAGATTCCGAGCAGCATTGACTGGCAACGCTGTATCTTCATTTGTATCAAACACGTCCTCAACCGCAACGGGTGCTTTATTCGTTCCAGAAACTGTCACCGTGACGACTGCTGTCGCCGTCGCACCGTTAGAATCTGTAATTTCATAAGTAAATGTATCATCTAGTGGTGTATCGGTGCGAGTCAATGCTTGCAACGCTACCGAAGTCGACGGGTCATAGCTAAATGCACCATTAGTATTTAGCACAACCGTGGCACCAAGAGTACTGGTCCCGCTTAGGTTCCCCGTAGTGCCAAATTCCGAAACGGAGATACTATCATCGTCATCTGGATCAGAATCATTACCCATCAAACCACTAGCTGCCACAGACAACACTTCGTCTTGGCCAATTGTGTACACATCATCTACAGCGACAGGAGCATCATTCACACCATTCACCGTAAATGTCAGTGTTGCCGTCGATGTCGTACCAGCTAGATCGGTCATCGTATATTGGACACTATCGTTGACGGAATCACCCACGTCCAATCCTATAAGTTCAGGGGAATTCGTAGGATCGTATGTGAAGGAACCATCACCATTGATTGTCAGTATAGCGCCCTGGGTCGTCGGATCTAATGTCAAAGTACCAGCAACCAGGTCAAGCGGCCCTAATTTGGTGACCGTTATAACATCATCAGGGACAACTCCGTCTACATCCACCTCAATATCATTTGCTAGGACGCCCGCCGCAGTTTCGGTCGTCACCACATTTTGATCAACCGTCCGTAAATCATCCGCTGCAATTGGAGCATCGTTCACGCCCGTGACGGTAATCACCGCAGTTGCATCAACCGCCGAATCCGCGGCTTGTGAGTCGGTCGCCTTATACGTGAAGAACACATCTCGTGTTTCACCGTCGGCCAAATCTTGGAAATCCGTACCTGGGTCGAAAGTAAATGTCCCATCGCTATTATTAACAACGGTGCCTTCACCCGCGCCCAAGTTTGCGACAATTGTATAGGTTAAAGTCGAAGCATCATCGTCATTATCAACGTCGTCACCCACAAACGAACCGTCAACCGTTAAGCCATCTTCAACTGCCGCGATGCTGGTGGCGTTAACCGTCGGAGCGTCATTCACACCC